>Ga0308417_1000103_pt1 | contig 66206 bp, 48 predicted proteins | sample HotsprSampleOS65_FD_203528 | JGI IMG/M metagenome (GOLD analysis project Ga0308417, IMG submission 203528) | Hot spring phototrophic mat microbial communities from Octopus Spring, Yellowstone National Park, Wyoming, United States - 20090730_OS65 ... | reverse complement strand
TATCGCTCCACCAGGCGCCGGAAGGCATCCTGGGAACGGTGGCGGACGAACTGCTCCAGAAGCTCGGCGTCGTCCATCAGTGCCATCTCCTACATGTATAATGCCCGCTCGCGGCGAAAGTGCGCACTTTTTTTTCGGAAGTTCCTCCAGCCTCCGCTTTCGCCCAACCAGCGGAATTGGCCAGGTGTTATGCTACGATACTGGTGGCACGGCTATTGATCGGCCCGGGAGTACAGCCTATGACGCGCCCCGCAACTCAGGTCCATCCCCTCACGCACGCCGACGGCCCCGCGGCCCCGCCGCTGCGGCTGGTCTTCTGGGAAACCACCACCGGCTGCAATCTCGCCTGCGTCCACTGCCGCCGCCTGGAGGTCAGCCGCCAGCTCAGCCAGGGCGACCTGTCGACCGAGCAGGCCCTGGCCATGATCCGATCGCTTCCGGAAACCGGCCGGCCCATTCTCGTCTTCTCCGGTGGCGAGCCGCTGATGCGGCCGGATATCTTCGAGCTGGCGACGGAGGCAACTCGCCTGAATCTGCCCATCGCCCTTGCCACCAACGGCACGATCATGGACGAGGCGGTGGCCGATCAGGTCAAGCGCGCCGGCTTTCGGCGGGTGTCGATCAGCTTCGACGGCCCGGACGCGGCGACGCACGACCGCTTCCGCGGCATCGACGGGGCGTTCGAGGCTTCGGTGCGCGGCTTTGGGCTGCTGCGCCAGCGCGGCATGTCGATGCAGATGAACACGACCGTGGCCAGACACAACTACCGCAGGCTGGACGACATTTACCGCCTGGCGCTGGATTTGGGGGCGGATGCTCTGCACATCTTCATGCTGGTGCCGGTGGGGTGCGGCATGTCGCTGAGCCAGGAGATCATGCTGGATCCTCAGGAGTACGAGAGCGCGCTGAACTGGATCTACGACCGGAGCCTGGAGGGCAAGCTGCACCTGAAGGCAACCTGCGCCCCCCACTACTTCCGGGTCATGCGCCAGCGGGCGAAGGCCGATGGCCGGGCGATGCCGCCCGCGGCGCATCCGCATCGGGGGATGGGTGAGGGTTCAGGGTTCGGGGTTGAGGGTTCAGTCAATGACGAAGCCGGAAAGCCGAAACCCGAAGGAGGGTTCAGGGTTCAGGGTTCAGGGTTCAGTGCCGGATCTGACGAGCAGGCGGCACTTGAATCGACCCCAATCGAAAATCAAAAATCAAAAATCAAAAATCCACCCCCCCACGGCGACATGACTGCCATGACCAAGGGCTGTCTGGCCGGGCAGGCGGTGTGTTTCATCTCTCACAGCGGCGAGGTGTTTCCGTGCGGCTATCTGCCGGTGAGTTCGGGGAACATCAAGACCACACCCCTGCCGGCGATCTGGCGACAGAGCCAGATCTTCCAGGACCTGCGCAACGACAGCGGCCTGGAGGGCAAGTGCGGGTGCTGCGAGTACAAGAAGGTCTGCATGGGCTGCCGCGCCCGGGCGTACGCCGAGACGGGTGACTACATGGCCGAGGAGCCCAACTGCGGGTTCGTGCCTCTGCGGATGAGGCAGATGGGATAGGTGGAGAGGGTTCGGGGTTCAGTGGTCGGGGTTCAGTGGCGCGGTTATCCGCGCGAGAAATACTCCTCCTCCAGTTGCCGCAGGCGGACGGTGGCGGCCTCGTAGTCCCCCTGGACGCGCTGGGCGCGCTGCGGGTTGCGGAAGGTGTCGGGGTCGGCGAACGCCGCCTGGCACCGCGCGATGATCTCCTCGGCGGCGTGGATTTCGCGCTCCAGATCCTCGGTGCTGAGCGGCCCGAACGGCCGCAGATAGGGGTTGTCCCTGCGCGCGGGGGAGCGGGCGGGAGCCGGGTGGGGCGGAGGCGCCGCCTGGGCAGGGGCCTGGGTGCGCTGGGCCTCCTTCGCCCGCTGCTGGCGCTGCTTCGCCATCCACTGCGAATAGCGGCCATCAAAGTCGATCAAATGCGGCGGGCGCAGCACGAGCATGCGGCCGACGGTCTTTTCCAGGAAGTAGCGGTCGTGGCTGACACAGAGAATGGTGCCGGCGAAACCGTTCAGTGCCTCCTCCAGCGCTTCGCGCGAGGCGATGTCCAGGTGGTTGGTCGGCTCATCCATCAACAGAACGTTGGGTTTCTCCAGGAGGAGCTGGGCGAGGCGCACGCGGGCCCGCTCGCCGCCGCTGAGCAGGGCGACGGGCTTGTTCACATCCTCGCCGCGGAACAGCAGCATGGCCAGCAGGTCTCGCAGTTCCTGCTCGGGCATGGTGCCGCCGCCGCGGACCTCGTCGATTACGGTATTGTCGGGATCGAAGTCGTCCAGGCGCTGGTCGTAGTAGCCGATCTTGAGATTCGCGCCCCATCGGATCTGGCCGGCGTCGGCCTCCTGCTCGCCCAGGAGCACGCGCAGGAGCGTGGTCTTGCCCGAGCCGTTGGGTCCGATCAGGCCGACGCGCTCACCCCGGCGGATGCTGAACGATACGTTGGCCCACAGCCGGTTCTCGCCATAGGACTTGGCCAGCTCGCGCACGCGCAGCACCTGATCTCCGGCACGGCGGTCCGTCTCGAGCGACAGGCCGATGCGCTTGCGGGCGGCCACGCGCTTGACCACGGCGTCGCTGCTGAGGAAGCGCTCCAGGCGCGTCGCCCGGCCGCGCGCTTCGCGGCTGCGCTGGCCGGCCCCGAAGCGCCGAATGAACTCCTGCTGCTTTTCGATGAACTTCTGCTGCTGCTCGTAGCGGCGCTGCTGCGTGAGCTCGCGAAGCCGGCGCTGCTCGATGAAGGCCGAATAGTTGCCGGGGAAGCTCTCCAGCTTCAGGTTGCTGAGCCAGACGATGCGCGTGGCCAGCCGATCAAGCAGGAAGCGGTCGTGACTGATGAGAATGACGGCGCCCCTGAAGCCGAGCAGGTAGTTTTCGAGCCATTCGATGGCATCGAGGTCCAGGTGGTTGGTCGGCTCATCCAGCAGCAGCAGGTCGGGCTCGCCGAAGAGCAGCCGGGCCAGCGCCAGGCGCGAGCGCTGGCCGCCTGAGAGGGTCTGCACGTTCTGTTCCCAGCTTGCGCGCGCCAGGCCCACGCCCAGGAGCGTGGCCTCCAGCCTGTGCCGCCAGGCGTAGCCACCGGCCAGGTCGAACTCGTGCTGGACCGACTGGTACTGGCGCAGGACCTTGTCCAGCGGCTCGCCCGCCAGATCGGCCATGGCGTGCTCCAACTCGCGGAGGCGATGGGCCAGGCGGTGCAGGTGGGCGAAGGCCAGCTCGGCCTCGTCGATAACGCTGTTGGCCGGATCGAAGACCGGGTCCTGCGTGAGATAGCCGATGCGGACGTCGCGGCCGACGGCGACGCTGCCGGCGTCGGGGAGGACCTGGCCGACGAGCATGCGCAGGAGCGTGGTCTTGCCGGCGCCGTTGTCGCCGATGAGGCCGATGCGCTCGCCGGGGTGGATGGTGAGGCTCAGGCCGTTGAACAGGACGCGCTTGCCGAAGTTCTTCTCGATATTGGCCAGTACGGCTACGGACATCGCAGGGGGCCATTGTCCCGCTGGGCGCGCGGCGGACAAGTCCCCGGCGTTGACGCGCGCGGGGCCGACGGATATAGCAATCGACAAGCGCTCGCGAGACTTGTGGGCATGCAGCTTGCGAATCGCCGGCGATGTGACGTGATCGCCGCGCGTGCCCAGCGAGCCGCCGAATGTCCTGTTGTTAGGAGCATCCGCATGTCTCAGGAAATCGCCGACTTCTACGCCCAGTGGCCCGCACGGCTCGCCAAGGCACGTTCCGCCGCGCCTGACGCCATCAAAGCCTTCGGCTCACTGTTCGCGGCCGTGATGAAGGATGGTGCTCTGAGCCTTCGTGAGAAGGAGTTGATCGCGCTGGCCGTGGGTCTGGCGCTGCGCTGCGATCCCTGTGTGAACCTGCACGTCCAGAAATCGCTTGAGGCCGGTGCCACGCGCGAGCAGATCATGGAGACGGCGGCCGTGGTCGTCATGATGCAGGGCGGCCCGGCGTATACCTACCTGCCGAAGGTTGTAGAGGTTCTGGAGGCGCTGGAGAAATCTGGTGCAACGGCGGCCACATGATTCGCGAGGGGGACACGTTCTGGTGGGTCGGCTACGACACGGCGCCGGGGCACTGGCCGTGGAAGGTCAACCTGTATTCCTCGAAGAACCTGGCCGACTGGAAGTTCGAGAACGCGATCATCCGCCGCGAGCGCGGCTTTGCGAACATCAACTGGGCCGGGCGGCCGGCACTGCTGCACAACCGGACCACGGGCAAGTACATCGTGATCTTCGAGGCCACCGGCGGTCGCTGGGTCGGCCAGCACAAGGTGGGTTTCGCCGTGTGCGACCGGATCAACGGCGACTACGAGTTCGCCGGCATGCACTTCCCCGAGGGCGACCGCACCACCGGCGATCAATCCGTCTACCAGGAGGGAGACGACGCGTATCTGCTCTGTACGCTCGACAGGGATTTCGACGGCAGGCGATTCCTCGACCAGAGCCTGGCGATCTTCAAACTCACTGCTGATTACCTGGGCATCGAACGCAAGGTCTTCGAGGGCTTCGACAACGTCAACGGCAACACGAAGATCGTCCCGCGCAACCAGTCCTCGCGCGAGGCCTCGCACATTGTGAAGGTCGGCGACACCTATTACTGGTTCAGCTCCGGCCTGGAGGGCTGGAACTCGAGCATGACCATGTACGCCACCGCCAAAGACCTGGCCGGCCCGTGGTCCGAGTTGAAGCGCCTGGCCACCCAGCCCACCTCGCGCGACACCTTCAACACCCAGCACGACTTTGTGATCCCCATCGTCGGCAGCGAGACGACGACGTACGTGTACGTGGGCGATCGCTACAGCCAGCACCACAAGCGCGGGGTTGGTCGGAACATCTTCCTGCCCCTGACCTTCATCGACGGCCAGCCGCTGCTGCGGTGGGTGAAGGACTGGCGGATCGACGTGGCGACGGGAAGAGTGACGGAGATCTCCAACGATTCAGCCGGTACCGCCGGAGAGCCGCTGCCCTGAGGTCGGCTCGACCCATTCGCATCCCGACGATGACCCGTCGCGCATGCGCTTGATCCCCCGCCCCCCAGTCCGTCGGCTCCACCGCCGACACGCGCAGCACGCACGTGCTACGTTGTGCGCCGCCGCGATTCCGGACCGCCGGCCGCAGAAAAAGTGCCACGCCGCCGAGAACACTGGGGCGGTGGCCGGGGAGTCGACCGTTGCCCGTGCTGCGATTAGATTGGGCCCGCCGGCGCGGTCCAGCGCCGGGGCCAGGATGAAAAGACGCTCCCATCCCCGCTCGACTCCGGCCAGCGCCGATTCGCCTCGGGTGGCGGCGGTCGGCTTCGAGCGTCGCCCGTGGCTCGTTGGCCTGGCGCTGGCGCTGGCGTTTTTCGTCCGCCTGGTGCCCTGGCTGGACAGCGATCTGTGGTTCGACGAAGTCCTCACCTTCGACGACTATGTCCTGCGTCCGCGGCTGTGGGGCGTCTTCGCCAATTATCCTGCCGCCAACAACCACGTGCTCTTCTCGGCGCTGCTGTGGTGCTGGTTCCGCATCCTCGACCCGTGGGTCAGCGAACTCCTCCTGCGTCTGCCCAGCGCCCTGTTCGCCTGTGGCGCCATCGTCCTGATCGTCGTCCACTGGCGCCGGTGGCTGGGCGGGCGGGCGGCCATCGCCTGCGGACTGACGTTCGCCGCCAGCCTCGTCTTCGCCACCTTCGCCTACCAGCTCCGCGGCTACTCGCTGTCCATGCTGCTGGGCACAATGGCCGTCAGCGGAATGATGGACCTGCTCGATGTCGCCACCCGCCGTCGCGGTCTGCTGGCCTGCATCGTCGCCGTCGCCCTCCTGCCTCTGGTCATGCCGACCAACATACTGCTGGTGGCGGCCGGCCTGCTCTCGATGGCATGGCTGCGGCCGCCCGATGTGCCGTGGATGAGATGGCTGAGGGCGGTGGTCCTGCCGATCGCGGTGGCGGCCGGCGCGGGCTGTTCGTATTATCTGGCCATCTGGAGCCAGTTCAGCTCGGTGCTGCGCCACGCGGAGGGGTGGGCGTCGGCATGGGCGGTCGCGGGCTCGCTCGCCTGCGCACTGGCAGCACACCTGGGCATCCTGGCAGTGCCGTTTGCCTGGCAGCACCGACAGATCATTGGTTTGTCAGCCGACGGTTCCCCGGCCCGCGCCGATCTGCTGATCAGTTGGAAAATCCTCGCGCCGGCCCTGGCCATCACCGCGGCCTTCCTGCTGGGGCAGCGCCCGGCGCCTTTTCCGCGCACGTTCCTGGTATTCCTGCCGGCAGTCACCTTCGCCGTCGCCCTTGGCGGACGCAGCAGCCGCCTGTTCGGCCTCCTGCGGCCGCTGACGCTGGCTCTGATCATTGCCGTCCACGGCATCGCGTGGCAACTCATCACCGACGCGCTGACCTCGGACGCCCTCTCGCGCGGCCAGCGACCGCAGAATCTGGTCATGGAGTACTACCGCGGCCGCGACGACTCGTGGCGCCTGGCAGGTGCGCTGGGCAGAACGGGGCAGGCCGGGAGCATGGTGATGCTGGTGGAGTTCCACGATTTTTCGACCACGCGTTACTACTGGAACATCCGCCGGCTGCCCGACCCCACGCAGCGCATTGTAACGGTGGGATGGAAGAACCCGATCGCCGGCTGGCGCCAGCGCTTTGCGCCTGAGACGCGGCTGGCGGTACAGGCAGGCGACGAGGCGGCCGCGCGTGCGCTGCTCCAGGCGGCAGGCGAGGCGCCAGGCAGACTGCAATTGATCGCCCAGGCCGGGTATCTGCGCATCTGGCTGACCGACATCAGCGCCGGCGGCGTTGCGGCAGACACCGCGTCCGGCCCGGATCTATCCGACATGCAACCGAAGGAGTAATCCAATGCAGGAGCAGGCTCGTGATTCCACTGGGCTGTTCTGGCGTATCTGGGGGCTCGCGGGCGCTTTGTGGCTGCTCGGCGGCGGGGCGTGGGCGGCGGCGGCCGACTGGCCGCAGCTTCAGCACGATCCGCAGCGGACCGGCTACACCGCCGAGGAGGTGGCCCCGCCCTTCAAAGTCGACTGGTACCGCAATTTCCAGCCCGAACGCATCTCGCGCCTCGTGCAGGCGGTGGTACACGCCGGCCACGTCTTCGTGCCCTCTGAAGAAGGCAACGTCTATGCCCTTGGCGAGACCGATGGCCAGATCGCCTGGAAGAAGGCTCTGGGCAGTCCCATCGAGCACACCGCCGCGTGCGCCGACGGCCGGGTGGTCGTGGCCCTGCTGGACGGGCGCATCGTCGCGCTTGGCGCGAAGACGGGCGAGGACCTGTGGACGTTCAAGCCGCAACGGCGGCGGGTCAACTTCACTGCCGCCCCCTGCATCGCCGATGGGCAAGTCTTCATCGCCTCGCGTCAGGGCATTCTCTACGCCATCTCCCTGGCCGATGGCAGCCTCCTGTGGGAGCCGAATCTCGACGTGCCGGTCTACCAGACCGCCGCGCATGACCAGGGCGTCGTCTACATCGGCGGCGAGGACATCCGCATGCAGGCCGTCGACGGCCGCTCCGGCCGCATCATCTGGACCAGCGAGCAGTTCTATGGCCAGAGCCTCAAGGACAACCACCCGGTTGTCACAGGCGGCTACGTGCTCTTCCGGCCGATGCCCGTTCACCCTTCGCGCGAGTATTTCAATTCCAACTGGGGCAAGGACCCCGCGGTGCGGGCGGACTACATCTTCCAGGCCACCTGGGACCACTACTCCGAGTGGACCGGCTTTGGCGATCGCAAGGGCCCCAACGACGTCCAGGCCAAACTCACGCCCATCTATCAGGAGATGCGCGACGAGGTGCGTGCCGGCCGGATGCCCGAGCGTCTCATGAAGGCACAGGAGGCGGTGATCGAGCATTACCGCAACAGCCCGTACGACCAGACTCTGTTTGTGCTCAATCAGCGGGACGGCAGGCAGGCGAAAATCGTCCCGCACTTCCATCTGTTCCACAACAACGGGGCACCGCCGCCGCCGGCGGTGTGCCAGGATGGGACGGTGATCATCCCGTGGATCTACTGCAGTCACGTCTGGGCGCGGCTGGACCTGAACCTGGGCCGCGTGGTCGAGATCATGCTCACGCCCGGGGGCAGCAACGGCGATGAGACGCTGTATGCTTCGGTGGGAGGTCGATACTTCTACGACCTGCACTGCGAGGAGACCAACGCCGCGTACACGGGCGTGTTCGATTTTCAGACCAAGACGTGGTCGCGCCTGCCCAGCATCGAGAACCGATGGTGGCAGCTCAGCGACAATACCGAGAGCGGCGCCAACGCCGGCTCGATCGCCAACGGCAGGCTCTACCACATCGTCTTCCATCAGGTCGCCGCGTTCAGCCACAGTGATCAGGCGCCGGCCCGCGGAAGGAGAGGCCAATGAGAACTCAACTGTCGCACATGGCCGCCGTCGTGGCGGCGATCGCCATCTGTCAGGCGGCATTCGCCGCCGAAGCGCCCCTCTGGCAGCAGCAGAACCGCTACATGCGCTTCGGCAATCCCAGCGGCTATGCCGGCATTCCCGCGCTGAGCATGCAGGTGGTCCAGGAGGATGCCAATTCCTGGCCGCGGCTTATCAAGCAGAGCCTTCAGCACGAGCGCGCCGCGGGCAACTGGCCCAATATGAACGTGGACCTGGGCCGCATCATCGGCGGCGCGGATGCGCCGGGCGCGGCCGCGATCAGCGGCGACTGGACCCACGCTCACCTGGCCTACGGCTCGCCCGAGGCGCCGGCGGTGGAAATGTGGATCAGCCGGCTGAGTCCGGCCGTCGCGGTTCGGACCAGAGCTGCGCAGCTCACCTTCTTCGCCGACCGGCGGGGTGCGGGTGGAGGTGCGCGCGGCGGAGGTGGCGGTCGAGGCGCGGGCGATGGGGCGGGCGCTGCGGCTCCCAGGCTTTTTGCCATGCCCGCCGGCGACTCTGTAACCGTTCGCTCCGCCGAGGAGCTCTCGCGCGCCGCCGTGGATGCCAAGTCCGGCGACTGGTTGCTCTGCTGGTTTGACGGCGGCAGCGGCATCCGCACGTCTCGATTCCCCTTCGTCTCAGGCGGACGAGGCGGATCGGTGCCCCCTGCGGTCGAGGCCGACTGCCCCGTCCTTCTGGTCTTCTCCTCGCCACCGCAGGGATTCTCCGCCGACGACCGAGGCCTGACGGTGCGCTTCGCCCCCGGGGCGGCCGGGCCCCATGCCGTCGCCATCCTCAACATAGACGGCGATCTTCTGCCGCTGGCTGCCTCGATGGGCCAGTGGAAGTCGGCCCTTCCGCCCGATATCGCCGCCATCTGCCGCTGGTGGGCACAGCGACTCAAGCAGTTCCCCTACTCCGCCACGGAGACCTACGCATACGACGCGGCCGCCGACCAGACGACGATCACTGAGAACATCCGCTATCTGCCGCTGGGCGAAGGCGGCACTCGGTTTGCGCCCCTGCCGCCGATGGTGTCGCTGGCTCTGGCTAGCGGCATGCCGCTGAAGCTCACGGCCGGCGGCCGGGACGCTGCCATCGTCCGCTCCAGCGCCGCCCTGTATCACGGGCGCTACGCCGCCCGGCGGATCCTCGAACCTTACCTGCAGCGCCAGGACTGGGCGATTCTGGGATTCTGGCCGTTTCGTGTCTCCTGGATGTCCAGCACGGCCGACGGCTGGGGCGGCACCAACGATATCAACCAGCACATGGCGGCTCTGATCGGCCACCTGCGCCTGGCGCGCATGGCCGGCAGCGAATCTCCCGAGACGTGGGGTCTGCTGGCGCGGGCGGCCATCTGCCGATACGCGATGGGCAAGTACACCCACTATGTCAACTCCGAGAAGTTCTACGAGACGCCCGCCGAGCCCGACTGGATGGCCAGGCTCTTCGAGGGCTCGTGGGTTGGGCAACTGGTCACATACAACTGGCGCGGCCCGCTGGACGACGTGCGCCAGGTGTGCGTGCTGAACCCCTACGGCATCCAGTTCTCCGACTGCGCTTTGCCGCAGTTCTACACCTTCAGCGTGATGCCGTTCCTGGGCGCTGTGCCCGAAGTCGGCGCGTTCGCGCGACAATACCTGCGGGAGGAGCTGAAGAGCTTCTCCGACCGATACGAGCTGGCCCAGCCGGCATGGTTCGCCGCCAAGACCACCACCAACATCAACGCCGAATTCAACTACACAGCGCCCGAAGAGTCGCTCCAGGTCTTCCAGATCCGCGCCTGGGTCCTTCAGGAACCGGGGCAGAAACTGGAGAGCTATCTGGAGACGCCCTGGATGGCGCGCGGCGACCTGTACTACATCCAGAAGATCGTCGAGACGATCCGCGCATACCGGCGATAACCGCAAGTCAATTCACAGGAGGCTCTGACGATGGGCACATGGGCTTATGTGGCGGCGGCGATCGGTATCCTCAGTGTCCTCAGCGGCTGCGCCGCGACATCGGGCGACAGGCTGGAGGCCATCGTCGCGACCAACGGCACCGTTTCACTGCGATCGTCGGGGCGCGAACTGGCCGCGGTGCGAGCCGCGGTCCAGCTCGACGGGCGCGAGGTGCTCCAGAGCGCCGCCCTGCCCGCGTACGACGATCCGGCCAGTGTTCCACCGCTGCGCCGCGCGAGCATCGAGGCCCCCAACGTGCCCCGGATCCTCGTGCAGACGCGCGCCGTACCCGCCGGCGGAGGCGTGCAACTGTCTTACGAGGTGACGCCGACGGCCGATGTGCCGGCCGGCGCGATCTTTCTCAGCATCGAGCTGCCCGCCAGCCAGTGGCAAGGCGGCCGCGCCGCGGCCGGCGAGCGCACAGGGCTGATTCCCCTCGATTTCTCCGGAGAGAGCGTGGTGTTCTCCGCCACCGCCTCCTCCCTGGAGCTGTCGGGGCGCAACGCGCATCGCCTTGAAATCACCGCGCCGCAACCCCTGCGCATCATGCTGGTCGATGAGCGCAAGTGGCAGCCCCGCTTCACCCTGCGCCTGGGACCCACAAACGCCACACGCTGGGCCGCGGGCCAGACGCGCACCTTCGCCATAGCGCTGGCCGCCCAAAGCCCCATGGCCCTGGTCTTCGACGAGCCTGTAACCATCGCCGCAGGCGATGAATGGGTCCCCTTCACACCGGCCTTCGACATCCAGAGCGGCTCGGCGCTGGATTTCTCCTCCATGGGTCTGCTCGACGCCCCGGCCGGCAAGCACGGCTGGCTCCGCGCCGTCGGCGGACACTTCGAGTTCGCCAACGCCCCCGGCCGGCCGGTGCGGTTCTACGGCGTGAACTTCTGCTATGGCGCGATGTACCTCGACCACGCTCAGACCGAGCAGCTCGCCGACCGGCTGGCGCGCACCGGCTACAACACCGTGCGCATCCATCACCACGAGCGCGACCTGGTGAACCTCGACGCCCCCGACAGCCTCACCTTCCGCCCCGAACAGCTCGACCGCCTCGACTATTTCGTCGCCGCCATGAAGAAGCGCGGCATCTACGTCACGACCGACCTCTACGTGTCGCGGCCGATCAAGGCGGGCGAAATCTTCCCCGGCGCCGCCGGCCAGATCGGCGGCACGCAATACAAGCTTCTGGTCCAGCTCCATGACGGCGCCCTGAACAACCTCCAGGAGTTCTCTCGCCGGCTGCTCACTCACGTGAATCCGTACACCGGCCTGGCATGGAAGGATGATCCGGCCATCTGCGCCATCTCGCTCATCAACGAGGGGATGATCCTTAACTTCTGCGGCAACCATGACGACTACACGCGCCCTGTATACCAGGCCGCCTTCAACCGCTGGCTACTGAAGACCTACGGCGACCGCGCGGGCCTGGCGAAGGCATGGGGTAACGAGCTGAAGGCCGATCAGGATCCCGCCCATGGCAGTGTTCCGCTCCCCGCGACTTTCGGCACCGACCCGCCGGGGCTTGACCTGGCGCGATTCGCATCGCAGACCCAGGCCGAGTTCTTCCTGCGCATGAAGCGATTCCTGCGCGAGGAGCTGGGCTGCCAGGCGCTGCTCAGCGACATGAACGGCTGGACCGACATCCCCCAGAGCCACTATGCGCGCGGGCTCTTCGACTACGTCGACGCGCACTTCTACTGGGACCATCCGCTGTATCCGGCCAGCCCGCGCCGCCTGCCTTCCATCGGCTGGTCGGGCGGCGGCAGCGCCGTGGCCGCCGGCGGCGCCGGGCCCCGCGAGCGGGCCATGCTGCGCATCTATGAGCGGCCCTACACCATCACCGAGTACAACTACGTCGGCCCCAACAGATACCGCGCCGAGTCGGGACTCATCATCGGCGCCTTCGCCTCCATCCAGGACTGGAGCGGCGTGTGGCGCTACGCCTACGCCTCGCACCGCCGCGATGCCTCGATCGTCTATCAGCCGCTGCCGCTGACCTATTTCGACCTCATGTGCGACCCGCTCAATCAGGCCACCGAACGCGCGGCCATCTGCCTCTATCTGCGCGGTGATGTGACGCCGGCGACCAGCCGCGTGGCCATGACCACGACCCGCGACGAGCTGATCCGGACGCCGCGCATCAACCGTCTGGTGCCCGACCTGTGCGAGCTGGGATGGACCACGCAACTGGGCGTGACGATGCGCGATCTGCCGCCGGCGCAGCCGGCGCCCGATCTGCTGCTGCCGTTCACGCCCGGCTCGCTCGCCCCGCCGCCGAATCTGCTGGAGATCGACGCCCTGTCCGCCCGCGCGGTCAGGCCCGTGCTCGCCGAGCTTCGCTCGCGCGGGCTCCTGCCACCCGACAACCCCACCGATCCGGAGCGCGGCCTGTTCGTCAGCCACAACGGGCAGGTCCGCATCGACAGCGACTCCGCCACCTTCACCGTCGATACTCCCCGTACGGCCGGCCTTTTCCGCCGCGATCCCGGTGCGGCGCGTGCCGGCCCGCTGGCCGTGACGCTGGAAGGCTCCGGCGGCGCGGTCTGGGTCAGCGCCCTCGACGGCAGAGATGTGTCCCAGAGCCGGCGGCTGCTGCTGATCCACCTGACCGATCTTCAGAACACCGCCACGCGATTCGGCGATCGCCAGCGCACATGGCTGGAAGACTGGGGCCGCCTGCCGTACCTGGTCCGCGCCGGCACCGCCGCCGTTCGCCTCAACAGCGCGCAGGCCCACACGATGAAGGTCTGGGCGCTCGACGCCACCGGTCGCCGTCTGGGAACGGTCAATACCACCGCCGCGGGCGCAACGCTCACCTTCACCGCCAATACCCGCGGCCCCAACGGCGCGTGCTTCTATTACGAGTTGGCCGCCGAATAATCGACCGACCGCACCAGCCGGCGGTTACTGTCGGTCCCCACTGTCGGCGTTCGCCGCGCCACCGTCCACGAGCCGGACGTCGTCGCTCTCGCCGCCGAAGGATACGCACAGCATGGTCAGTTGCCCCGGCCGCACCGCCCCGCTTTCCAGCGCGACCCACGTCACCTGCTCGGGCGGCCGCACGAAGCCCTCGTCCTGGAGTTCCCTGCGGACGTCCCGCGGCACCGGCGCGATGGTGTGTATGGGAACGACCATCATGCGTTGCCCGTCGGCGGTGCCGGCCGTCACCTCGACGCTGCCGCCGCGCGTCAGTTGAGGCGCCCAGAGCAACAGCCACAGCCGCTGCTGGCCGTCGAAACCGATCACCTGAAACCACCGCCGCCGCGACATCCACGGCATGCTCCGCCCGTCGGCGGTCTGCACGCGCGCCGCGGCGGGCAGGCCGGCCGTGTCCCGCGCGCCGGCGTCCACCCAGGCGGCCGTCCTGGGCGGCACGACGCGCGGTACCTCGGGCGGCACGGGCATGGGATCCATGTACGCCAGACTCTTGCGCACCGGCTCGGGCAGAGACATCCGCCGCGCTGTCGGATCCACCTTCTTGACGAACAGAATCGCCGCTCCCGGGAGCGAGATCAGGAGGAAAAGAACCAGGAACACGAGATTGGCGCGGGTTTCAAAGGTCATGGCACAGAACATCGCGGCTCTTACGGCTCCAGCCGCAGCGACGCAAACCCCAGGGGCCTGGTCATCAGCTCCACCGCGCCGGCCGAGGCGGCCAGTGCTTCCTCGTCGCGCTCCAGCAGATCCGTCCGCGTCAGGCGCTGGTATCCGCTGACGCGAAGGGACAGCGACCCCTTCGCGCCGGCCGTCTCCCACAGTCGCAGGATCACCCCCCGGCCGTCATCGGCCGGCTTGAGCGCCGTGGCCACGGCGCGACTCGGATCAACCGCGATCGACGGCATCGCACGCCCGCCATCCAGCCGGCCGAGCTTCACCAGCAGCGGCGTGGCGGCACTTCGGCTGAAGGCGAACGCGGCCGGGCCGCTGTAGTCGCCGACCCGCGCCTGAAGCGAGTAGCGGAAGCGGAAATCCGTCTGGCCGTGCTGGTCGCGCGTGACTTCCTTGTAGTTCTGATCGTTGCCGATCGCCTGAAACGCCGGCACGCCCAAGTCCGTCCGCAGCATGAAGGCGTCGATGGTGGCGATCGTCAGCGAAGCCTCCGCCGTCGACGCCTCGACAAAACCCTGCACGGCGAAGCGCCTGGGATCGGCTCCCGGCAGCAGGTCGCCGGCCGGCTGCCGCTGTGGCCGGATGACCGCGCCGGTGGTCTCGATGCGGAAGGCCGCGCCCTCGCGCAGCACGGGCAGCATCTGGCACAAGTACTGCTGCTGGGTGCTGACGGGCTTGTGGAAGCGGATGTCGACGTCGATCCGGTCCAGGTCGGCGTAGGCGGTGATAAACTGAGTCACATCGATGTCGCCGATTTTCCCCGTGACGCGCAGCCGCGCCAGCACCGGGCCGCTGGCGATGACCTGGCAATTCACGTCGCTCACCGGCCGCTCCTGGCCGTCGTGATACACGCTCTGAAGCAGCGTCCTCGAGCTGCCGGCCGCGATCAGTTCTCTGCCGGTGGCCTTGTGCACCAGGCTGCTGATGCCGCCGCTTTTCGCATCGACGCTGAGTCGGTAGAAGGGCGATTCCAGGGTGCTGGCGGTGGCGGAGAGCTTCGAGCCGGCGACCGGGGCCGGCCCGCCCACAAGCGTCAACTGCCGCATCGCGAATCCCGGTATCCGCGGCGAGACGAAGTACATCCAGCGCTGCCCATCCTCCTCAACGATCTGCGATACCAGCGCCTGCCCATCGTGCGCCACGCCGCTGATGCCCTCCGGCACGGCCACGCGAACCAGGTCCGCGCGCAGGATGCTCAGGCTGTTGAAGATGACCACGCTGTCGGACGTGGGAGTCACGCCCGCGGCCGCCCATCCCTGCTCGATCAGCTTGTCGGCAAGATAGTTCAGCTCCTCGCTCCAGCTCTTGCGCAGGTCGGCGTTGTGTTTCTTGTTTCGGTCATCCGTGCCGTTCCACGCATGGTCGGAGAGCATGGACAGACACCACTCGGCGCGGCGTCGCTGGCTGGTCGTGGCGGTCGCCACTTCGGGCTGGCCGGACATCGCCACGGCCAGCAGCGCCTCGGCCGCCAGAAGCCTCCGCTCGCCCTCGCGCATGGCGGTGGCATACTTGCTGAGCGAGATGGGCCAGAGGTCCCAGGAATGGCCGAAGCAGCCGCGGATGGTGGGCAGAAACGGCGCATTGGCCTGGCTCATGTCGACGGCGTCGGTGAACTGGCGCAGGGTGGCGTTGACGAGCCGCGCGGGCGGTTGCGGCTGCGAGTTGTATTTGATGATGGCGTCGGCGAAGCCGCGAGCGGCGCGGCCGCTGTCGGGGTTGATGTCGCCGTGGGTGCCGCTGGCGAGGATGGCGCGCGTGGCGTAGACGCCGCCGAGCTTCGCGTAATGCCCAAGCCACTGTCTGGCGATGGCATCGGGGTTCCGCAGCAGGTGCGCCCCCTGAGTATAGCTCTGGGAACTGGAAGCGAATCTGTCCAGAACCACGCGCAACTGGCTGCCGTCGGGGCCTTCGTAGACGAACAGGGGCGGATTGCTCAAATTGCCGAATGTCGAGTCATATGCCAGATAGGGCACGTTCAGCCAGCGGATGCCCGATCCAGCCAGCAGCGTGGCCGTGCCCCAAGGCAGAGACGGCAGCTCGATGTGATGGGCCACGTCGATCGGGATGCCCCACTCCTGCTCCAGCCGCCGCGCTGGATAGAATGCCCGCAGCACTCCCTCGACGCCGTGAAAAGCCCACAGGGTGTTGCACAGATACGGGCTGACGAGAATGCGCCCCTCGCGGATGCGCCCGATGAGTTCATCCTTGCGGTCGGGGTAGTGCTCGACGAAGCAGATGGCCTCCTGGGCGACGGCCATGTTGTAGCGGTCCTGATTGTGGGGCGGCTGATCGTCGGTGCGCTTCATCTCGTCCAGATGGGCGCGAACGATGTCGGCGAAAGCCCGCCGCGTCTGCTGTTCGGTGAAGCCCCAGGTGTAGTCGGGGCAGTTGTCGTTAAGGATGTAGATCGTCCAGTTGTCGTCGGGGACGGACTGGGCCGAGGATGGCGAGCTGAGGGCCACAAGCAGCACAACGGCAATCGCGGCAAGGAGCGTGTTCATCATAGGACCTCCAAGGCTATGCCCAGATTACCTGATTGTCCTCTCCGCATCCAAGCAAGATCGGCCGAACGGAGGGCCGCTGATCGCAGCGCCTCACGCCGCCGGCCCGACGGGCACGTCGCCATAGGCATGCACGTGGTCGCAAATCTTCCGCAGCGCGCCTTCCAGATCTCCGGCGGCGGTCTTGAACTGATCGGGTCGAATCGTGAGCGGCGCCCCCAGCACCACCAGCGGCGCGCCGTATTCGGGCGTGCGCATCGCCTCCTCGATGGACAGCCCCCCCACCGCCTGCACCGGAATCCTCACGGCGGCCACCACCTCGCGCAGCCGGTCCAGCGGGCTGGGCTTGCGTCCGCCGCGGGCCTCGATGCCGCGCCGCTCGTCAAAACCCACGTGATGCACGATGTAGTCGCAGCCGAGCTGCTCCAGCTCCCGCGCCGCCGTTACCATGTCGGGGCAGACCATGTTGTCGCCCATGACCCTGATCCCGAAATCGCGGCCGGCCTTCACCACGCAGCGGATCGTTTCCTCGTGCGCCCGGGCCATGACGACCACGTAGTTGGCGCCGGCCTGCGCCATCATCTGGGCCTCGCGATAGCCGCCGTCCATGATCTTGGCGTCGGCCACGATGGGGACATCGGGGAACTCGCTGCGCAATGCCGCAATGCCGCGCGCCCCTTCGGACATGATGAAGGGCGTGCCCGCCTCCAGCCAGTCGACTCCCGCGCGCAGGGCAAGGCGGCTGGTGTCGAGGGCTTCCTTAAGGGTCAGCACGTCCAGGGAAATCTGCACGATGGGTTTCATGGGCACCAACCTCACCACTCGACCTGCCACGGCGGCCTGGCCAGCCATTCGCGCAGCACGCGCTCGGCCGGTTTGTTCTCGGGCGTGTAACCACGGTTGCGCGGGCCGCCATCGCCCGGGGGCCACTCCCAGATCATGAAGCCGCCCAGCCGCCTCTCTCCGTGCCACGACAGGAAGAAGCCCTCGTAGAGCTTGCGCTGAAGCTCCAGGTCGATCGGGATCTCGTCGCGCGTGTAGTCCCACGGCTCGTGCGCCGCGTTCTGGAGGCTGCACCAGCCCACCTCCAGGAACACCAGCGGGCGGTTGACACGCGCCTGGAACTCCAGCAGGTTCTTCTTGATCTCCGCCCATCGCTGCTGGATTTCGGCGACGCTCACCGTGTGGTCCTTCCCCAGCGTGTAGTAGCTGTTCATCCCGATCAGGTCGAGCTGGTCCCAGAAGGGGATGTCCTTGTAGTGGTCCCAGTTGGCCGAGTAGATGAGCATGCCGCTGAAGTGCTGGCGTACGCTGGCGATGGTCTTGCGCCATTCGTCGGCCTGGCGCTCGGTGCTGACCAGCTCCGAGCCGACGCTCATGACGTCCACGCCGTGGGCCTCGGCGATCCAGGCAAAATGGCGGAGCATGTCGCGGTAGCTCTGCCACCAGCCGGCCCAGTTTTCGGGCTTGATCACGCCGCGCCACTCGGTGCCGCGCGGGCGGTCCAGCAGCACGATGGGCATGAGGATGACCCGCAGGCCCTTGCCTTTGGCGTGGTCGATGAGGTCGCCCAGGGCCTTGGGACCCGGCACCAGCCGCATGTCCAGGTAGATGGCGCTGGCGCTGCCGTTCTCCATGTGCGAGTCGACGACGAAGAGGACGGTGTCGGCGCCCAGGTCGGCGATCTCGTCAACGCTTGTGCGGTATTCGCTGTCCATCCAGTCGACGCGCTGAAGCTGCATGGCCACCCCCCGCATCGGCAGGGCGACACGGCGGCCCGCCCCCCCCACCGAGCCTGGTGAGTTCCACCGCGGCCGCTCCAGCGGCCCGATGCCCGGCTCGGCCGCTGGCGAGTGCAGCAGGCTCGCCAGGAGCACGGCAAGGTAACCGACCACCGCGACCACAATGACTGCGCGCACCATGCGACGTCCCTCTGAAAGAAACCGCCGCGGGATGATAAGCGCGCCCGCCGATGAAGCAACCCCGGGGGGCAATGACGAAATCCGAAACCCGAAGTCCGAATCAATGACGAATGACGAAGTCCGAATGTCGAAGTCCCTCAACACTCAGCACCGTGGAAGGCACGGAGGCACGAAGGCACGGGGGGCAACTGACCAACAGACCACCGACCCGGCAACGGACAACTGACCACGGACCACGGACCATACACAGCACTCGGCACGCATCCCCCAGTAATCAAGAATCGAAAATCAATGACGACAATTCCGAATGTCGAAGTCCCTCAACACTCAGCACCGTGGAAGGCACGGAGGCACGAAGGCACGGGGGGCAACTGACCAACGGACCACTCACCCGGCAACGGACAACTGACCACGGACCACGGACCATACACAGCACTCGGCACGCATTCCCCACCAATCAAAAATCAAAAATCAAAAATCAAAAATGCCATCACTTCTCCCTCGCCACGACAAACTCCGCCATCTCCTCCAGCCGCCGCCGGGCATCGCCTGGGGGCAGGTCGGCCAGCGCCGCCACGGCCTCGGCGATGAATTCGCGCGCCCGCCGCCGCGCGTGGTCGATCGAATCGGACGGGATGACCAGGTTGCGGATCTTCTCCACCTTGTCGGGCTCATGGCCTTCCAGCAGCGACAGCAGGAGCTGGCGGTGCCGGCGCGGCGCCGTGCGCATGAAGTGGATCAGCGGCAGCGTCATCTTCCCCTTTTCGATGTCGCTTCCCAGCGTCTTGCCCACGGCGGAGACGTCACCCACCAGGTCCAGGATGTCATCCTGGATTTGAAACGCCATGCCCAGCAACAGGCCGTAACGCTCCAGCCCGCGCACCTGCGCCTCGCGCGCGCCTGCGTACTTCGCCCCCAGCAGGCAGCACGCCGCGCAGAGGCTGGCCGTCTTGAGCCGGATGATCTGCAGGTAGGTCTCCTCGTCCAGCGCGAAATTGCCGCGATGGTGGATTTGCAGCAGCTCCCCCTCGCACACCTGGTTGGTCGTTCGCCCGATCAGCCGCGATGCGAACTGCGACTGAAGCCCGGAGCACAGATGAAAGCTGTGGCTGATCAGGTAATCCCCCAGCAGCACGGCCGCCTCATTGCCCCGCAGGTGGTTGATCGTGGCCCCCTTGCGGCGCAGCTCGGCGTCGTCGAGCACGTCGTCATGCACGAGCGTGGCCATGTGGACCATCTCGACGACGGTGGCCAGCGTGATGTGCTCGGGGACGAGGCGGCCCGTCGCCTTCCCCGCCAGCAGCAGCAGCGTCGGCCGCAGCATCTTGCCGCGGAAGCGGCCGACGTGTTTGACCAGCGCGTTGACGCAGGCCAGTTCGCTGTGGACCTCCGCGGCAAACGCGCGGTCCACCGCGGCCAGCTCATCCTGTATGCACTGATCCAGAATCGCGATGCTCATGTGTGGTTTCCCTGGTTGCTGCCGCGATTATAACGGCCGCCCGCTCGATCCGTGCAGCGGTCAGAAGTTTCGAAAAAGTTGAAAACCGCCAGTGGCCCCGGCCACAGAGGCCATGGGCGACAGCGCGACAGCGCGTGCTGACAAGCGTCAGATGCCGGGGTAGAATTCACCACGAGCGCGAGGAGCGCAGGCAATGACGATCGAACGAATCCGCGCGGTACATCAGGCCCAGCCATTCAGGCCCTTCACCATTCGCACGGGCGGCGGCCGGGAGTACGCTGTCCGGCATCCCGAATGCCTCGCCGTGACGCCTAACGGGCGCACGATCGTCGTCACGTACGGGGAGGACAGCCTGGAGTTGATCGATCTGTTGCTGGTCGAGTCCATCCACTTCAACGGCGGGGGGAAACGCCGCGGTGAAGGCCGGCGGCGGGCGCGGTAGATGGCCGCACGCGCGTGCAGGTGTGTCAGGAGGCGCCGACCTGTTACCACGAATGCGGGTCGCCGAAGCCCGCGCCGACGGCCGACGCCGAACGCTGAACCCTTCCCCTCACCCGCCCATCGCCCGCTCAATACGCTCCAGGTCGTAGACGCACCCGCCCCAGGTCCCGCCGCTGGCTGACTGGAGGATGGCCCACAACCGCGTGTCGGCCGGAAGCTGGGGATCGGGCGCCAGGTCCGTTCTCGGCGGCCGCGCCGACAGGACCCGGTCGCCATATTCCGCATCAAACGTCCGCCCCAGATGCCCGACCAGGTCGACGCTCCCCTCCAGCTTGTTCCGATCGATCGCGATCCGAATCAGATCGCCGTCCAGCACGTGCCCGATCGGCCCGCCCGCCAGAGCCTCGGGCGCCACGTGTCCGATGCACGCGCCCGTGGATACGCCGGAGAACCGGCCATCGGTGATCACGGCCACGTGCTTGCCGAAGTCCAGGTGCTTCAGGGCGCTGGTCACCTGGTATATCTCCTCCATCCCCGCGCCCAGCGGCCCCCGGCAGATCAGCACGATCACGTCGCCCGCCCTGATCGAGCCGTTCTTGATCGCCTCCATGGCCGCGCGCTCGGTGGTGAAGACCTTCGCCGGGCCGGTCTTGCGGTAGACGCCATCGGCATCGACCACGCTGGGATCGATGGCCGTGCTCTTGATGACCGACCCGCCGGGAGCGAGGTTGCCCCGGGGAAAGGTCACGGTGCTGGTCAGGCCACGCTCCGCCGCCCGCGCCGGGCTCATGATCACATCATCCGGATTGACGCCGTCCAGCCTCATCAGCGCCTCGCGCACGCGCTGCCGCCGCCGCGATTTTTCCCACCACGTCAGGACCTCTTCCAGCCTTATCCCCGCCGCCGTCATCACATCCAACCTGAGCAGTCCCAACTCCCGCAGGTGGAGCATCACCTCGGGCACGCCGCCAGCGAGGAACACGCGCACCGTCGGATGCCCCACCGGTCCGTTGGGCAGCGCATCCACGAGCCTGGGGACGCGCCGGTTCACCTCGCTCCAGTCCTGGACCGTGGGCCGCGCCAGTCCGGCGGCGTGCGCGATGGCCGGCACGTGCAATAGGAGGTTCGTCGATCCGCCGAATGCGGCATGGACCACCATGGCGTTGTGGATCGCCTCCGGCGTCAGCACCTGCCTCACGCCAACCCCGCGCTTCTCCAGCACTTCCATGGCCCGCGCCGATCGCACGGCCAGATCGAGCCAGATCGGCTGTCCCGAGGGCGCCAGCGCCGAGTGCGGCAGCGACAACCCCAGCGCCTCGCCCACCACCTGCGCCGTGGCCGCCGTCCCGAGGAACTGGCATCCGCCGCCGGGCGAGGCGCAGGCGTGACACGCCATCTCGCTGGCCTCCTCGAGCGTCAGCAGTCCATGCGCGAAGCGCACGCCGATCGTCTGAATCGTCCCCGCATCCTCGCCTTCCTCCGGCGGCAGCGTCACTCCACCTGGCACCAGCACGCACGGCAGATCGCCGGCGCCGGCCAGCGCCATCATCATGGCCGGCAGGCCCTTGTCGCAGGTGGCCACGCCGATCACGCCGCGCCGTGTCGGCAGCGAGCGGATCAGCCGCCGAAGCACGATGGCCGCGTCATTGCGATACGGCAGACTGTCCATCATTCCGGGCGTGCCCTGAGTCCGCCCATCGCACGGATCGGTGCAGGTTCCCGCGAACGGAACGAATCCGCGCCGGCGCAGCTCGCGCGCGGCGGCCGCCACCAGCAGCCCCACTTCCCAGTGTCCCGTGTGATAGCCCAGGGCGATGGGCGTCCCATCCTCCGCACGCAGTCCGCCGGCCGTGCTGAGGACGAGAAACTCCTTTCGCCCCAGGAGGTTCGCCGGCCAACCCATGCCCGTATTCTGACTCCACCCAAACAGATCGCCGCTGGGCGAGTTGCGCAACTGCTCTTCGGTGAATGGCAGTGTGCCCTGCGGCCCGGGGGCTCTGGTCCGCAGGTCGTAGATCGAGTCGTCTGTGCCGTCCAGCACCGCAGCTATCGCATCTGAATCATGACTACCCGCGCTCATCTCGTGCCTCCGCCGGTTGTCCATGCCTCAGGGCACACGCCGGCCAACGCCGCCGGCGAGTTGTCGATCACGGGCCATCCTGACCGCGCGTGGCGAGGCATGAGGCATGTGGAACGCTCAGCCTCCCTGCCAGCCGCCGCGGTATGGCCGGGCCGTTGCATGGTTCACTGCGCCCGCAGCTCCTCGCCGGCCATCAGCCGCGACAGCTCTTCCTCCACGCCGAACGTCGCCCGCTCCTGGCCGCCGCGCATCAGCTCCAGGGCCGTGAAGATCGCCTCATGGTGCGCCTCGCAGCCGAACAGATTGCGCAGCAGGGCGGCCGACTGTCTGCGGGAATCGGGCAGGTCGATGCCCGCGCGGCTGGCCCTGATCCGCTCCAGGAATGATGGCAGCTTCATCGCGCAGTAGGCCTTCCAGAATCGCTCGTGCAGCTCCGCGTCGGCGATGATCTGCGACAGGGGGTGCAGCCGCTGCAGAAATGCCGCCTTTCTCTGCCCATTCAGCAGCGACAGCCGCGCCGTCCGCGGATCCAGCCAGGTCGGCAGCACGTCCAGGGCTGCGCATCGGCGGCCGATGAAGCTGAGCCGCGGCACCATGCCATGCCACCATAGCGGTCCCTCGTCGCCGCCCGGCACCCAAAACAGGAAATTGCCGATGTTGTAGAGAATCGGAACACCTCGATACCATTCGACGCCCTGGACGGTGTGGGCGTGGTGGCCGATCACCGCATCGGCGCCGGCGTCGACAAAGCTGCGATAGTCGCGAACCATGCGCGGGCTGGGGAAGGGGCAATACTCGTTGCCGCCGTGTACAAACACGACGAGCAGGTTGCACAGCGGGCGCGCCGCCGAAATCGCCACGCAGTTTGGCCCCGGATTCAACGGCGCTGCGCCGGGCGAGGACCGGCTGGCAATTGAGAACTCGTTCTCCGCGAACGCCAGCAGTCCGGCGCGAAAGCCGCCTCGATCCAGGAAAACCGGCCGCCGCGCCGTCTCCAGGTCGGCGCCGGCGCCCAGCGGCACGATGCCGTGTCGCTTCAGCAGCGCAATGGTGTCCAGAAGTGCATCGGGCCCGAAATCCAGCGTGTGATTGTTGGCCAGATCGACCACGTCAAAGCGTCTGGCGAGCAGGCCCTCGATAGCGGCCGGTGGACCGCGCAGCGCCGGCCCGTCTTTGATAAGCGCCTGGCCCCGGTCCGACAGCGGCAGCTCGAGATTGGCAACGGAAATGTCCTTCTCCGCCAGCTCGGGAAGAACATCGCCGTACACCGCCTCGGCCGATGCCCGCCCGGCCGAGAACGCCTCGTCCAGCCGCAGTCCGTGCGAGGGACAGATGTCCCCGGTGGCCAGCAGCCGACATGGCTGGCGGCCTTGCCCGAGTGCGTCACCGATGGATCGTTCGGCATTCATGTTCTGGAGCACTCGCAGCCGATCAGCTCGGGCAGGCCGGGGACGTCAAACCTGTTGAGCATGTCGGAGAATATAGCTGCTTGCAGCGCGGTTGCACGTCGGTTGGCACCGATTGACCGCACCGGCGCAGGGGTCTTGATGCAGGTCACTGGTCAGTTGCTGACGGTCAGTGGCGGGCTCTTGCGCCTCGCCTCGACCAGCCACGGACCAACTGACCAATGACCACTGACCGTCCAGCCGGCCCCTCCGGCCCCTCCGCCTTGACTGCCACGCCGCAACCCCGATACTCAGCCGCTGTCACTATCACAGGAGAAGCGGCCATGACCAGGCTCTGGGCAACTCTCGTCGCATTGGCGCTGCTGGTGGTCCTGGCGGGGACGGCCTGCGACCGCTCGCGGTCGTCGGGAAAACTGCGGCTGGCGTTCATCACCAACAACGCGTCCGACTTCTGGGCCATCGCCCGCGCCGGCTGCGAGAAGGCGGCCGCCGAGCTGGGCAACGTCCAGCTCGACTTCCGCATGCCCGCCGGCGGCACGGCCGAAGAACAGCGGCGCATGATCGACGATCTGCTCGCCCGCGGTGTGGACGGCATTGCCATCAGCCCCAAGGACCCGGTCAACCAGACGCGGCTGCTCAACTCCGTCGCCAAACAGGCGCTGCTGATTACGCAGGACAGCGACGCCCCGGACAGCGACCGCGCCTGTTACGTCGGCACCGACAACATCGCCGCCGGTAAGCAGGCCGGCGAGTTGATCAAGCAGGTGCTGCCCGACGGCGGAAAGATCATGATCTTCGTGGGCTCGATGGACGCTCAGAACGCCAAGGAGCGCTATCAGGGTATTGTGGAGGCGCTGGCGGGCACGAACATCCAGATCGTGGATGTACGCACCGACGAGACCGACCGCGCCCGCGCCAAGAGCAACGCCGTCGACGCCCTCGTCACCCATCCTGAACTCAACGCCCTGGTGGGACTGTGGGGCTACAACGGCCCGGCCATCCTCGGCGCCGTCAGGCAGCTCAACAGGCTGGGGCAGGTGAAGATCGTCTGCTTCGACGAGGAGGACGAGACGCTCCAGGGCGTCAAGGACGGCCACATCTTCGGCACCGTCGTCCAGCAGCCCTACGAGTTCGGATATCAGGCGATCCGTCTCATGGCCAGGGTGATCGCCGGCGATCGCTCGGCCATCCCCCCGAGCAAGATCATCATCGTGCCCACCATCCAAGTGCAGAAGGATAACGTTGACGAGTTCTGGTCCAGGCTGAATCAGCTCCGTGGCCGCTGATGAATGGCGTGGCGATGGCGCATCCCCTGCTTCAGATGACCGGCGTCAGCAAGCGCTTTCCCGGAGTTGTGGCCCTGGACTGCGTCAACCTGAGCGTCGGCCACGGCGAGGTGGTGGGCCTCATCGGCGAGAACGGCGCGGGCAAGTCGACGCTCATGAAGATCCTCGCCGGCGTTCACGAGGCCGACGCCGGCTTCATCCGCATCGACGGCCAGCCTGTCTCCATCCGCTCGGTCCGCGATGCGGTCGCGTTGGGCATCGCCTTCATCCATCAGGAACTGAATGTGCTGGACAACCTCGACGTGGCGGCCAACATCTTCCTCGGACGCGAGCCGCTGTGGGGCGGCCCGCTGTGTCTGGTCGACCGCCAGAGGATGAACGAACTGAGCGCCCGCTACCTGCAACGGCTGGGACTGAACATCTCGCCCGACACCCCGCTGCGCGGGCTGTCTCTGGCCGAGCAACAGATTGTTGAGATCGCCAAAGCTCTCTCCCAGGAAGCGCGACTGCTGATTATGGACGAGCCGTCGAGCTGCCTCACGCTGAGCGAGACCGATCGCCTCTTGAGCACGGTCGCCGAGCTTCGCGGACAGGGCGTGAGCATCATCTACATCACGCATCGCCTGGCGGAAGTGCAGCGCATCGCCGACCGCGTCGTCGTGCTGCGCGATGGCCGAAATGCCGGCGAGCTTGAGCGCGGCCAGATCAACCATCACAACATGGTCGCCCTGATGGTCGGCCGCGACCTGAAGGATGTCTACGTCCAGGGCAGCGGCCGGCGGCGCGAAGGCTACTTCCAGGTGCGCGGCCTGCGCACACGGCCGCATCCCGGATCGTGGCTCACCTTCGACGTCGCCCAGGGGGAAATCCTGGGCTTTGCCGGGCTGGTGGGCGCCGGCCGCTCGGAAATGGCGGCCGCCATCTTCGGCGTCGATCCGCCGCTCTCGGGGCAACTGATCCTCGACGGCCGCCCGCTGAGCATCCGCTCCCCCCGCGATGCCATCGCGGCCGGCATCTTCCTGGTGCCCGAGGACCGGCGGCACACCGGACTGATTACCGAGATGACCGTGCGCGAGAACATCACGCTGCCCGGGCTGAGCGGCCACGCCACTGCGGGCCTGATCAGCCGCCAGCGTGAGACCGTCGTCGCCTCCGCCCAGGTGGTTGCGCTCGGCGTACGCACACCATCCGTTGAGACGCCGACCATGAACCTCAGCGGCGGCAACCAGCAGAAAGTGGTGCTGGCCAAGTGGCTGGCCCTGCGCCCGCGCGTGCTGATTTTCGACGAGCCCACGCGCGGAATCGACGTCGGCGCCAAGGCGGAAATCTATCGGCTGATGCGCGAGCTGGCCGACCGCGGCGTCGCCGTGATCATGATCTCCTCGGAGATGGAGGAGGTCCTTGGCCTCAGCGACCGCATCGCCGTCATGCACGAGGGCCGGATCACGGGCATTCTTCATCGCCACGAGTTCTCCGAGCGCGCCGTGATGCACCTGGCGGTGGGCAACACGGCAATGGCCGCGGGAGCCGCCGGGCCATGAAGAAGGAACTGGGCATCTTCATCCTGCTGGTGGTCCTGTGCGTGATCGTGTCGATCCGCAATCCGCGCTTCCTCAGCGCCGCCAACCTCCAGAACCAGGCCGCCCTCATCGGGATGTTCGGCATCTTCAGCATCGGCCTGGGGCTGGTCATCATCTCCGGCGGCATCGACCTTTCGGTGGGTTCGGTCTTTGCACTTCAAGGCGTGCTGCTCTCGGTCCTGCTGGTGGAACACCGCTGGCCATGGCCGCTGGCCGTCGGAGCGTGCATCCTGGGCATGATGGGGCTGGGGTGCCTGCACGGACTGCTGGTGGTGAAACTGCGCATGCAGCCGTTCATCGTCACGCTGTGCGGGCTGCTGCTGTATCGCGGGCTGGCGCGCTTCATCGCCGACGACCAGACCAAGGGCTTCGGCACCTACGACTTTGGCCTCCTGCGCTGGCTTGCCGAGGGGCGGCTGGTCATATTCCCCCAGCCCCTGCGCGACGCATTGGGACTGCCCTGCGTGGTGGCGATTCCCATCCCGTTCGTCCTCCTGATCATCGTCGCCGTCGCCGCCTGGGTACTGCTGCATCGCTCGGTGTACGGGCGCTATCTGTTGGCCGTGGGGCGGAACGAGGACGCCGCGCGATATTCGGGCATCAACAGCCGCCTGATGATCGGCAGCGTCTACGTGGTCTCGATGGCCCTGGCCGGGATTTCCGGAACCCTGTTCGCCCTCTACACGAACTCGATCTCGCCGGCCTCCCATGGCAACTTCTACGAGCTGTACGGCATCGCGGCCGCGGTGCTCGGAGGATGCAGCCTGCGCGGCGGCGAGGGCTCGATCCTCGGCATCCTCATCGGCGCTGCGCTGCTTCAGGTCCTCCAGAACCTGGTCAACCTCCTGGGCATCCCCAGCTCGCTCAACTTCGCCGTAATGGGCGCGGTCATCCTCATCGGCGTCGTCACCGACCAGCTCCTGCGCCGGCAAAGGCAGGCGGTGCGGGCGCGGGGACAAGGCTTCCCGGTCCAGCCGCTGGCGGGCCACGACCCGCGGGCGATGTGAACCTGAACACGGAACTCCCGGAACTAACTTGACAGAATCGGGGCACGTGCTATTAATACAGAGTCATGTTCCTCCGGCTGTCTCTGCGCCTGCTGATCGCCGCGTGGCTTATCGCCGCCATCGGCATGATTGTGCCGACGCACGCCCATGCCCACATGCCGGGGCCGCCCGCGGGCGACCATCACGACGCCGACGAGGAACATCCACACCACAGCGACGACTGCCCCATCTGCCATCTGGCGTGTTCGATTTCGCTGGATGTGCCTGTTGTCGTGGCCGTCCCGCCCCATCTGCCGCGGTGCCAGCCGCCGGTGGCGACCACCGAATCGCTCGTGACCGTGCGGGCGATCCTGCCTTTCCACGGCCGGGCTCCGCCTGCATCGGCCTGACCTGCGTTCTTCTCTGAACACGAACCCTCTGAGTCCGGCGGTGCGCGCCGACTGATCTGGTTGGTGTGCGGCTCACGGGCCGCACGGTCAGTGCCAGGGCGCGCCTGCTTCCGGAAGGAGCAGATCATGCTCGTCCACAGCAGGAGGCTCTGCGCGCCCATGCGCGCGGCGTTCACCCTCGTCGAGCTGCTGATCGTCATTGGCATCATCGGCCTGCTGATGTCGCTGTTGATGCCTGCGCTGTCGAAGGCACGACGGACGGCCGACCGTGCCAAGTGTCTGGCCAACATCCGTAACATGGCGCTTGCCCACTGCATGTACGTGAACGACAACAACGGACACATCATCCAGGCAGGCCTGGCTCATGGCGGGATGCATGGCAATGAGGACGTCGCCTGGATCAACACGCTCCAGCGTTACTATCAGGTGCCCCTGCTGCGGCGTTGTCCGTCGGACACGAGCGTCCACTGGGCCACCGACCTGGGCGGCGAAGGAGTGCCGGTGCCAGGCAGCGGCGGCAGCCAGTTCCGCCGCAGCAGCTACGGCATCAACAACTTCCTGGATAAGGAATTGTGCCCGTGGGGCGGACCCTACGTGAAGATCACCCAAATCCGCCGCACGGCCGCCGTGATTCATTTCCTGGAGATGCCTTACGCGGGCCCCTACGCCGGCTCAGACCATGTGCACGTTGAGACATGGTTTCTGCATCCGATGCCGCCCGCCAAGGCGTCCGAGCAGATGCAGATTAACGCGCATGGCGGCCAGCCCAGGTCCTGGAGCGGCGTGGCCAACTACGGCTTTCTCGATGGCCACGCCGAGTCGCTTCCGTTCCGCGAGGTGTTTGTAGACATCAATCGCAACCGATTCGATCCGCTGGTAGCGCACTGAGCGGCCGCGCGTCGCGAGAGGAGCCAGCAGCGGAATCTGTCCGAAGTTCGCAGGCCATCGAGGATCCAGAGCACTTAAGCCTGCTTCTTTACGCGAGTCACTGACGGCCAATGCAACAGTTGTTCAGCCAACAACACTGTGTCCGCAACCTCGGCGTTGGCGGCCGCATCGCCACCCTGGCCGCCGCAGCGGTGGTCTGTGTCGCCATCGGACAGGTTGCTCAACATGCGTACGTGATGGCGGCGATGGCTGCCTTCATGCTGGTGTTGGGTCTGTTCTGGCCGTGGTTCATCCTTCGGTTTGTCTCCGCATCATCGCACACTCATCTGATTCGCACTCGCGTGCCAGCAGGCGTGGAACTGAAGCTCGATGTCGGCAGCCGATGGCCGCTGCCGCTGCCGGGTATTGAGATAGGCTCGTCCACCTCCGCCAGTTGCATATCGATTCCTGTTTCTCCCATAACCGTCTACCCTGGGCGCCATGCGGTACCGCTGGGGATCACGGCGAGACGGCGCGGCGTGTTTTGTCTCTCAAATCTCACAATCGGCACATCATTTCCATTCGGATTGTTGCACGGACGGCGCGCCGTCAGGGGAGCGGGGCGATTGGTCGTCTGGCCGAGCGCTGCTCCGGTGGCTGCGACCGCATTGCGAGGCGCAAGTTTCACTGTGGCCGTTGACTCTGCCGGGTCGCGTGTCTCGACGGAGGGAGAACTGGCCGGGGTCCGCGGGTATCGCCGGGGCGACGCCATGCGAAGCATCCATTGGCAGCAGACCGCCCGCCACGATCGGCTGATCGTCATGGAACGGGTCGGCAACGAGCGGCGGGCCTGTGTGGTGTGCCTCGATACCAGGCGCAGCTCATATGACGACGAGGAGTCGTTCGAACGCGCCGTCTCCATCGTTGCCGGCGCCATCGAACGGGGCCTGCGCGAAGGGTTGAGTGTGGAACTGAGGATCGCTCAGGCACGACTGCCGATTACCGATGATCGCGAGCTTGCCAACGCGATGGATGCGTTGGCGGAAATCACCTGGAGCGACGCGATTGAGTTGCCCGCCGGCCTGTGCGGCTTGTTCGTCACCACGGCCAAAGGATGGTCTTCTGTCGCACGAGGAGGCTTTCAGCCTTACCTTGTCACCGGAGGGCATCCATGACCTGGGCAACGGCAACATGGCTGCTGCTGGCGATCATGGCCGTCCAGTTGACGCGGTCGTCCTACATGGCCGTCGGATCATCCATTGTGGCGGGTCTGATCGCGTTTGCGGTACTGCTCGGCGTGCGTCGCGCGCTTCATCGACCGCTTTCGCGGACTGGTGTCACTACCCGCAGGCGATTGACATACGCTGTCGGCGCGAGTCTGGTGGCAGCCATTGTCATCGCCTCATCTTTATCGATCCTCCACCTTGCAGGAGAAGAGATTGTTCTGCTGGGCTTGCTGGCATTGGCGTCGGCTCTCTTTGTCTGTGCCGACGACAACCCGTCCTTACGGCAGACCGCGTTAACCTCGGCCGTCGTTGTTCCGTTTTCGCTGCCCGGAATCGGTGAGGCCTGCCGCCTGCCTCTGATTCTGGGCGCAACAGCGTGCGGCGCCCTGTGGTTCATGGTTTCGATCAACGCCTCGCCAAAGGACCGATGGAGCTGGACCTACGCGATGGCGATGATCGTGATGCTCATCAGCTTCTGCCTGCTGGCACATCACCAGATTCAACCCACTGTTGATGAGAATCCCTGGTACGCCGCATGGGTTCCCACATCGGGTGGAAACGGTGCTGGCGACGAAAACGCGCGCCGCGGCACCGGCGACGGCCCGGACGAGATCAGCGGTCACTCGGCCGAGTCCATTGGTTTCGATCATGGCGAAACCTTCTCCGAGTCGGGCAGGGACGGTTTATACGACCTGTGGGTGGAGAGCTACGGCCAGCCAGTTACGTCACAGGACCAGCAGAAAATGGTGGGGCTCAACCAGGACAATCTCCGGATACTGCATGGCAATGATCGGGAGAACCTGAAGGTTGGCCGGACTTTCGCGATGCACCGTCAGCGCAATCCGGAAGCACCGACAAGCCGAGCGGATGTGGCGGCCGAGGCAAAAGTGTGGATCAAAGGGCCGCTTCCGGTCCATGTGCCGCTGGCGGTCTTTCACGACTTCGACGGCTGGTGCTGGCACGTTCTCGATCACGGCAGGCCGCTCGTGCCGGCGCGCAGGCTTGACGATTCGGCCTGGATGGAATTGCTGCACCGGCCCATCTCGCCGGCGTTTTCGGGGACAAACGAATACGAGATCCGTGTGGGGGATCTCGGTGGTGACGTTCTGCCGATGCCGCCTCTGGTCGAACGGTTCAAGATGGGGCGCGTGATGCGGCCCGACTTTTTCGCTTCGACGCGATCGGGGCTCGTCCGCCTGGCGCGACGTACAGTGCCAGTGGGCGCCACGCTGAGCGTGGTGAGCAGGCATGTTTCGCCGTCGCGACTGGCCGGCCTCGAGCCGGCGTTGCCGAAGCATTCCGACTCCAGCGTGCTCGATACACACTTCATCAGCGAACACGTGCGGATGCTCGCCATGCAGTGGGGTCAGGGCCGGCAACGCGGATGGCGGCAGATCCGGCAGGTGCTCGAACAACTGCGCTCACAGGTTGCGCTTGACCGCAACGCGCACGATGCGACGATGTCGCCTCCGGTCGATCCGATACACCACCTGCTTTTTGTCAGTCGCAAGGGCGCCGATTACCAGATTGCCTCGGCTGCGGTGATGCTGTTGCGGTCCCTTGGTTATCCGACGCGGCTCGTCAGCGGCTTCTATGCGAATCCGGCCGATCTCGATCAGCGCAGCGGTTATGTCGCTCTCGACGCCGATGATCTTCATTTCTGGATTGAAGTACGTCTGGCCGACGGCACCTGGATCACGGTCGATCCGACGCCGGGCTATCCCCTGCTGAACCTGCCCATGCCGCCCCGGGAATGGCTGACGACCGCGTGGCACGGCGCGCGCAGCATCGTCACGGCGCACCCCCTGGCATTCGGCGCGTTCACCTGCGGCCTTGCTGTGATCCTGCTGACGCGCCGACGCTGGATCGATGCCATCGCCACGACCGTGTGCCGCCTGCGCGCACATGACCCGCTGCTCGTGCTGCGCGTCATCGAGCTTCGCGCCCGCCTCGTCCGCCGCCCGCGGCCGCCGGGCATGACCGTCGGGCGCTGGCTCAATTCTCTCGATCGTGACGGGGCAGTGTTGCCCTTCATTCGGGAACTGAATCGGCTGTTGTATTGCGACGATGCTTGCGCCGGCCGCAGGGCGGAATCGGGCCACGGCAAGGCGGCGCTGGACCGTCTGACACTGAGGACGTTGAGATTCATGAGCCGCTGAACGCTTATGACTTCCGTTGAATATCCTCCATCGATCGGATTGTGCGACCTCATGTTCGCCCCTCAGACGGCGATCCATCGCATGCGCACGGCGCTGAACAACGCCTTGCGCGGCAAGCCGGAAGTCGTCGAGCATGTGCTCGCCTGCCTGTTGGCGCGTGGCCACTTGTTGATTGACGACCTGCCCGGGCTGGGCAAGACGACTCTGGCCAAAGCCCTGGCCGCCTGTGTGGGCGGACGCTTCAACCGCCTGCAATGCACGCCCGACCTGCTTCCCGGCGACGTGAGCGGCTTCAGCATCTTCAACCAGAAGACGCGCGAGTTCGAGTTCCTGCCCGGTCCGGTATTCGCGGACGTGCTGCTCGTTGACGAGATCAACCGCACCACGCCGCGTACGCAGAGCGCCTTGCTCGAAGCGATGGCCGAGCGCCAGGTGACGATCGACAACGTGCAGCATCGACTGAGCGAGACGTTCTTTGTCATCGCCACGCAGAATCCCGCCGATCACCACGGGACCTACCCTCTGCCTGAAGCACAACTCGATCGCTTCGCCATGAAACTGCGGATCGGGTATCCGCAACGTGAGGAGGAAATGGCGATCCTTGCCGCCGCTGTTGGCCCGCGCTGCGATGGTCGTTCTCCAGGCATCGACGCGGCCTTGCGGGCGGGCGACCTTGCTCGTCTTCAGCGGCGAGTCGCTGCCGTCACCGTTACCGAGGCGGTACGGGGGTACCTTGTCGATCTGGCAGCGGCCACCCGATCGCATCGCGAGATCGCGCTCGGCCTCAGCCCTCGCGGCCTGCTCACCTGGCAGCGCGTCGCACAGGCCAGAGCGTTCCTGGATGACCGCGACTTTGTAATCCCGGATGACATCCAGGCTGTCGCGGAACCGGTGCTGGGCGTTCGCCTTGGTATTGCAGGCGACGCCCCGACGATCATCAGAGAGATCCTCGACAGTGTGAGCGTCCCCACGAGGAGTCGCCAATGAACCAGGTCGTCGAACTGGTTGCGGTGGTTGTTCTAAGGGCGCTGCAGGCCGCCGTCTGGTGCCTCCCCACCCTGCTCTGTGGAATGGTGGTCGCCGGCGTCCTGCGAGCCGTCGTCGGCCAACCCTCGGTGGCGCGGTGGTTCTCGCGCGGCACGCGACTCGATCTTGTTCGGGCCTGGGTTTTCGCCTTCTTTCTGCCCACCTGCTCGATCGGTGCCCTGCCGGTGCTCGTTACACTGCGCAGGCAGCACGTCCGCTGGGGGCCGCTTGTAACCGTGGCGCTGGCTGGTCCCCTCGTGACCCCCTGGACCCTCGGATATCTTCTCGACCGGCTCGGCGCTGCGGTAGCGTTCGCGCTCATCGCAGGCAACGCGATTCTCGCCCTTCTCGCCGGTCTGCTCGCCGACCGCAGTACCACACCGCGTGCTGTTGAACCGCTCTATGAGCGCATGCCATCCAAATCGGTGCTTGCGAACATGCTCTGGGCGGCAGCAAAGTCGGTGGATCGCCGCGTCCTGGTGTTGATCGGCCTCGCACTGGCCGGAGTGGGAGTCATCGCGGCGTGTATCCCGCCGAACGCGGTGGGTGACTTGCTTGTCGAGCGAACGGCATTCCATGCGATCGCGTTGACGGGTTTGTCGCTGTTCACGTACGCAACTCCCGAAGTGGCGGCGATGCAGTCCGGGGAAGTAGTTCACGCCAGCGCGATGCCCGGCCTCATCGTGGCGATGATCGGCCTGGGCTCCGCCGTCCATCTCGGCACGCTTGTCGCATTGGGCTTTGTCGTCGGCGCGCGCCGCGCGGCTGTTGTTCTGGCGGTGTTGCTGGCCGCTACAGGCGCCCTCGGCTACGCCGTTGATCGGTTCACTTACGACAACACATTTTTGCCGGAACATACGCACGCGTTTGAAGACTTCGGCAGGCCCTTTGATCTGCCTGGTCATCCGGACGGACCGATCGCCGGTTTTGTCGATCGCACCAGACGACTCTTCGGGTCCAATTCGCTTGCGGCGGGCGTCGCCATCGTTGGTCTGCTGGCCTTCGGACGATGGCTTGATGCTCGTCCTGCCGTCTTCGACCCGCAGTGGATCGGTATGCGCATGGCGCAGGCCGCGGGTGCATCGTTCGTTGCCGGTACGGCGACACTTGCGACGTTCACCTACTACCCGCCGCCTGGCATCGTCCAGCAGGAGCTCCGGGCGGCATCGGCTGAGTTCAATGTGGCATATCGTCGCAATGAGTATGGTGCGATGCAACGCTCGGCCGATCTCATCGACCGTCGGCTCGCGCAGCTCGTCATACTCTCGCGTCTACACGGACATCCCATCACCAACGAGCAGCGCACCTTGTCCGCCGAGCTGCGTGTCGAGCTGGCTGCACTGCGTGCGAGACACGACAACAAGGCCGTCGGACAGGCCAGGTGCCTGACCTTCCAGAAACGGTTGAATGCGCTCTTGCGGACACTCACCGCCCGTCCGAACGAGCCAATCGGCGCCGTGCGATCGCAGTGCGCCGCATTCACCGCTACGCTCCCGCAGGGGCATGCCCAGCCACGGCTTGCTCCTGGGCCACACCGTGGCTTTGTTGTCTTGCGACAGTTTCGTCGCGGTACAGCGCAGCGACTTCGGTCCGCCGGAGGCCAACGGACCGGCAGGAAGTCGCGAAAGGAGGCCGCAGAATAGGAATACTTGCTTCGTCCTGATCTGAGGTTCGTAGGTAATCAGTCTTCAAATCCATTCTGTTCTGACTTTTGGAGGTAGAGTAGAGTATGAGACTCTTCAAAGCATTTGCAGCAGTAGTAGGAGCCATCCTGCCGGCAGGCCTTGCCCTGGCGGAGGAGCACGACCACGACCACGACCATGCCCATGTCGACATCTTCATCGCCCGCGACGCCGCCAACCGGCTCTTCACGGGCGCTGCCGACCTCGATCACGGCCAGTACACCATTGGCCAGCGTGTTTATGGGCTGGAACTGGACGAGTTCCTGGCATCGACCAGTCCGGGGTTTGTGGCAGTGGCAGCCTCGAGCGTACCCGCCGGCTATCTGCCGCTGCCGCCGGCGACCCTTTTGTTCGTGGATATCGTGCCTCACACGATCAGCACCCTCAGCGCCAATCTGTTCTATTGGGATGGAGCCGGTGAGGTGGCATTCGGGGCCGTGCCGGAGGGAACGACCTTCCATCTGCAGCGGCTCTCGCCGGCGCAGGATTTCGCCGCCGATGGAACCAACACGACGCTGGCAGGCTTCCGTGTCGCCCAGACCACGGCCGCCGGCGCAATCCACTGGCACCCCAACTACCTGCTGGATGGTCCCGGCACTGCCGCTCCGGCAGACGGCATCTATCTCATGCCGTTCCAGATGTCGATGTCCGGACTCAGCAACTCGGACACCGCGTTTCTGGTCATCAACAAGGGAATGTCCGAGCAGGTCCACGAGCAGGCCATGGACTACGTCGCCACCAGTGTCGTGCCCGAACCCGCGTCGATCGGCCTGGTGCTCGGTGCCGCGCTGCTCTGCCTGCGCCGGCGGCGATGAGCGGCTAACATGACCACGAGTAGAAAGGAGGTGGATCAAACAACGACCCCCTACCGTGCCGTCGAATGTGAACAAGTGCGGCCGCCACAGGCGGCTTCCTGTGACGGCCGCGTTCCGAAAAACAGAACAACCGTATTGTACAGGAAGTCTTGACCCATGGCCACACCACGACTTTTGACGACAGCCCTCGGGCTGATCGCTCTGATTGCGCCTGCATCCGCTAATGGCGCCATCTTCAACTACTACATCGGCCGCGACGGGCTCGTGAGCTTTTCCTCGGGCACCTATGCGGGCTATGTCAACCCCAACTATACGCGTGTCACCTTTCTCTACGCACATCCAAACCAGGTCAACCCATCCGGCAATCACTACCACGCCATTGGCGCATACAGCCTGACGGGTCCGGCCGAGCTGCCGGTCGTCAACTCGACCAACGCCAATAACCGGATTCCCGAGCGATACACGGGACAGCCACCCCTGACGCTGGTGCCCGGCACCGGAGTGTTTACGGGCAAACTGGTCAGCGCAGCCACGGCGGAGCACTACAGCGACCTGCGTATCCTCTCGGTTGATGCCCTGGCGGGGTTCCCCCCGGGCACGCCTGAGCACTTCATGTTCAACAGCTCCGGCGGACGCTGGGCCGGGTCCATGGCCGGCACCACCGTCGCGCTTCAGCTTGTTTCCAAGACTGCGGGGCTTCACATCTCGACGTTGAATGGCACCGAGATCCTCGCGAGTCCCGGCGATGTCTTTCCCCTCGGCGCGGGCGATGCCATCGACTTTACACCCGTGTTCTGGACCGACGGCTCGGCCGCGTTGGGCACCTATTCTGCGGAGTTACGCCTGCTGGAAACCTCCAGCGCCGTTCTGGATGGCGGCAGGTTCTTCATCGACTTCGCGGTCGTGCCCGAACCCGCGTCGCTTGGGCTGATTGGCCTGGCCGCGTGTGTTCTACTGCGCCGCCGATCTCGTATAGTTGGCAAGAGTTGAGGGGATGCCTGAAGGGGACATCCCCCGGCGGCGTGGCGCGTTGCGCCGCGCCGCCTTTTTTTGTTCATCGCTACGGATGCGCGCTTCTCCGCCGGCTCGAGAGGCCACCTCCCTACGCCGCCCGGGCCGCCTGCACGGCAGCGCGCAACTGGTCCCGGCGCTGGATCAATGACTCGATCCGCCGCCGCGCGGCGGCGATCGGCTCGAGCAGGTCCTGCATCCAACCCATCGCCTGCGCCGTCAGGCTCAACTCCGCTTCCGACCCCTCCCCGCGCACGCAGCGACCCAGCCACCGGTCCACGCGCCGCTGCGACGACCACTTGAGCACCAGCCACAGCGCCGTGAACCACACGGCCAGAAAAACGACGTTCTTCAGCAGATACCCCACGCCCATCACCTGCACGATCAGCAGCGCCATCTGCCCGTGGCCCGGTGTGAGCCACGCCTCCAGCAGCGGCTGGATGAAGGGAAACCACGCAATGGCCCCGAATGTCAGGATCAGCCGCATCAAGCCGCCGGCCACGCTCGACGATCCGAACCGCCGTCGCAGCTCCGCGCGCTGACGATCGATGGTCGCCGCCAGCCGGCGCCGCAGGTCGGCCACCGCCGCCTCGGCCTCGGGTGCCTCCCACAACTTGCGCTGTGCATAGACCGCGCCCGCCAGCGGCGAGGACTGCTGAAGCACCGCGAACGTCGATTGCACCAGCGACGCCAGCGGCTGCCCGCCGCGCGACGCCATCGCCTCCAGGTTGACCGCCACCATCTCGTCGGCGCCCTCCAGCCCGCGCTGCTGCTCCACCGGCAGCCGGCGCCGCAACGCCGACAGCAGCGGCCCAAGCACCACGTGCAGCACGTTCACCACCGGCCACCGCGCCACCCGCTGGTTCATCAGCTCGTCGGCCAGCGCCAGCCGCCCCGCCGGGTCCTCCGCCAGCGCGGGAATGAGATGATCGCACAGCGCTGCCCCAATCCGCGCCGTCGCCTCTTCCTGAGCCGTCCGTTCCAGGCGCTCCAGGGCGGCCAGCCGCTGCTCCAGGCGCTGCGCCTCGACCCAGTCCAGCAGCGACTTGCCCTGCCACCCGGCCGCCTGCCGCATCGCCAGCGACACCGCCTGCGCTGGCCGCTGTCGGCCGAGCATCCGCCTCAATTCGGGCAGGTCGTGCTCATCGGGTCGCACGGCGCTGATGAGCCATACGCGCGGCGGCTGGGGCAGCCCCAGCACCCTGGCGATGCGCTGGGCATAGTCCGCGCCCAGCTCCCGCGCCCCCTGCTCGCCTTCGCGCGCGAAGACTTGATCCACCTTGTTGAGGCAGAAGATGAAGTTGGCCGGCGTGTTGCCGTCGGCCACCTGGGCAAGGAGCTGCTGCGGCCGCTGGTCTGCGTATTTCTCGACGCTCTGAATCCAGATCGGATAGAGCATGTGCCGCAGCATCCGCCGGGTGATCTGGATGTGGGCCGCGTAGTGGCTGTCGATGTCGGGCAGGTCCAGCAGCACCTGCCGCGCCAGCTCGTCGTTGTGGTGCTCGACGATCCGGTATTGCCCGGGAACCTGAGCATCCAGCAGCCGCTGAAGGGCCGCACGCTGCGACTCGTGGGCGTAGGCGATGACAACGTCGGTGCCGGCCCCGAAGCTGCTGATGTCGGTGACGCTCTGGCCGACCAGCGCGTTGACCAGCGAGCTTTTGCCGACGTCCTTGCCGCCGATGAGTCCGACGAGGTAAAGCCCGGCCGCGCCGGCCTGGAGCGCATCGGGGACCAGTACCGGCGCCTGTTCGTCGAGCAAAGGGGGCGGCGCCGCACCTGTGTGCGTGACGACGTCAGCAACAAGTTGCCGCAGGTCCGTGAGCATGATTGGCACTGATCACACATCATACAGCTTTCGTTCGGCACGGGCGAGGACGCCCGTGCTACTACCAGCCGGCGGGCTTTCCGTAGCACGGGCATCTTGCGCATCTTGCCCGTGCCCTGGAGTTTGGCATTTTCATAGTGTGGAGACTGTGCCCCGATGGCCAGCACGGGCGAGAACGGCCGTGCTACGTCGTGCGCCAGCGCGATCTCCGCCGGCCGCAGAAACGGTCACGCGCCCTGCGCCGTGAGCGTCCTGACCGGCCCGCTTGACTCACGGCCAGACGGTGCGCATAATCCGGCAACTTCGGCTCGGCCGAGACGATGCCCCCTTCGTCTAGTGGCCTAGGATATCTGGTTCTCAGCCAGAGGACAGGGGTTCGACTCCCCTAGGGGGTATTAGGTAGTTGTTAGGGTCATCGCACCCTACCGCAGTACCCCGAAAAGCCCCGCAAATCGCGGGGTTTTTCATTTTGCGGGCTTCGTCATGCGACGCCATGCGGCCGTCTGCGTGCGGTTGCTGCGTCGGATTTTGCGCCGCTTTTTGCGCCGCCTTTTCCCCGTCCCGTCCGCCGCCGGCAATCGCGCCGGCAATCGACGGGCTCTTCCGATGCGAGCACTGTGGCAGCCTCATCACTGGGGAGCGTATCAAGCGCCGATTGCGGGGCGGCGACGTTCGCGAGCACCTGTACTACCGCTGCGCCAACAACCATCCGGGGCCGGAGCATCCGGTGGTACGCTGGCGCGCTGAGGAACTCGACGACGCCATCGTCGAGGACTTGGGCAGGATGAGATTGCCCGACCGGGAGATCGCCGACTGGTTCAGCCACACCCTCCGGGAGGTGTTTACCCACGAAGCCGAGCAGCGCGATCGGCAGCAGACGATCCTGGCCCGGCGGCGTGCTGAGTTGACAACCACCAAGGACCGCCTCGTGCGGGCGTTTGTGTCCGGGGCCATCGATGAGGGGACACTCAAAGCCCATACGATGGAACTGGACGCCCAAATGGGCGAGGTCAATCGGGGGTTTGAGGCTGGCGGGGACATCGACGAACGTCGCGGGGACATGGCGGCCCGGCTATTCGACTGGACGCAGAACGCGGCCGAGGATTGGCGCGGTTCAAAGATCGCCAGAAAGCGGTCCATTCTCGAAGCGCGATCTTTGAACCGGCGGTTGAGCGCCACAAGTCTTTGTCTAGAAAAGAGAAGGCCGTTCCGAGAGCTATCGGAACGGCCTTTAATCCAGTTAAGTCGGGGCGACTGCCCGAACTTCGAACCGTCCCGCGCCCTGGCCCCGTTCGCCGCGCCGTTCCTCGGGCCGCCTGAGCCGTTCATCCTCGCCGCCGACCGGCTCGTCCGGGCGTCAGGATAGGCGCGGGACAACCTGCGGCGATTCTATTCCACGGCATCTTCTTCATCGACACTGACGACCGCCGTCGGCTCGATGCCCTCAACCTCCAGGGCGATTTCTCTCGCCCGGTTGCGCAATTGAACGCGGGTTTCGATGACGCGGCGGGTTTCCTCGGCCACCCGCCGCCGCAAGGCCGCGTCCTTCGGTATCGGCAGCACCACCTCGAACAAACGCTTGCCAAGGGTGTCGATGATGTCGCGAGTGAACTGCTTGGCCCGCATCTGCCGCCTCACGATGGGCGTGTTCAGAAGGGCCAGAAGCAGGTACGGGTCGAGTTTCGACTTGTCGAGGACGCGCAGCTTATAGATGCCGCCGCAGTACAGCATCTTGGTGTCCTGCTCGGTCAGGATGCACGAGGTTCCGACGAGGTACGTCCCGTCGCGCACCACGAGGATGTCTTCCGCCCGGACGTCCTGCTTGTTCTCGTCGTAAATGTCCTCGCTCACGTTCTGCTTCGGGTCGCCCTTCAGTTCCCAGTTGGAGATGTCCGACGTTCGGACGAACGGGATGGGACCGGTCCCGTAGGCCATCTTGCCGATTTCAATTCCGGTATCCCAGGAGATGATCTTGCTCTTTACCAGGTCACCAAGCGGCCTAAGGTCATGCGTCTGCCCCAGCGCGCGAAGGTTGTTCTCAATCTCCGGGTCGTAGTACCGCGGGACAAAAATCGCCTGACGGACCCGCGACATTCGTTGCGCAAAGCCAGGATTGCTGACCACCTCCCCACGCCAAGACCAGTCTACTGGGACCGGCTCATCGGGATCACTGATATAACCTTCCACCCAAAGGGGAATTCTGCGAATCCGCTCTCGCAGCGTGCCGCGCATGGCGATGTTCGCCGCCACTTCTTGGGTTAGTTGGGCCTGCAACTGCCTGTCCTTTGGTATCGGGATCACCAGTTCCAGATATCGGTTACCGATTGTGTCGATGATATCGGCCGTGAATTGCTTTGCACGAATCTGTCGTTTTACTATTGGGGCGTTGAGACATGCCAGGACCAGCGGCGACGCAAAGGGGCACGTGCCCTCAAGACGAAATCGCAAGATGTGAGACTGATAGAGACATGGCAGGTCGTGCTGTGTAACAAGGCACGTTTGCCCGATAAGGTATGTCCCATCGCGGACAAACAAGATGTCCCCAGCCTTCAAGCTTTGGCGGCCGGAGTACTCCGCATACACCTCGTCGCTGACGCCCTGTTTGGGGTCCGCTTTAATCTCCCAGTTTACAATGTCCGACGTGCGAACAAAGGAAATGTCGCCCGTACCATAGGCCATCTTCCCAATTTCGTGGCCAGCTTCGACAGCCAACCATCGGTGGTGTTTCATGTCTGCAAGAGAGACGAGCTCATGGCTCGACCGCAGCCGGGTCAGCCGAGCATGGAGTTCAGGATCGTAGTATCGGGGGACGAACACCCCATTACGAACATCCGACGTCCGTAAGGCAAATCCCAAGTGTGTCCCTCGGTGCCCTACCATGTTCCGATGACCTCCCTAAACCGCTCCGCAACGATGGGGATGTCGTCAAGAAGTATTTCTTTCCCCGTGCTATCACGTCGGATAGTCGGGTTCCCTCGCGAATCGTGCCCACACCACTTTACGTCGGCCATGAAGATATCCCAGTCTTCATCCGGTTTCGGCGCGGTATTCTCCAGGAACAAGACGCACACCTTCGCGTGCGTCCCGCCTTTGCCGCTGGTCTTGAAGAGCGCTTCGGGCATGGAGACCACGCCCCGAATCTTCGTCTTCTTGCGCAGCCAGGTTACCACGTACTCATACGTGGGCATCCCGAAGACCGCCTCCGGCAGAACGATGCCCAGCCGCCCGCCCGGCTTTAGGAACTGAAGGCAGCGCTCCAGGAAAAGGATTTGGGGCGGCTGGTCTTCGTGAATCTCCGCGGTCCTCTCGAGCTCGCGGGTCTCCTTGTTTCGGGCCCACTTGTGTCCCAGGTCGAACTGGGAAAGGACGGCCTCGCCCTTTACCACAATCTTCTTGCCGAATGGCGGATTCGTGAGAACCACGTCAAACTGACCGAGCCCGATCTTGTCTCGCATGACGGGGTTCCAGTCTTCGGGCCGACTCAGGGAGTTGGCGCAGAAGACGCCGCCGCGGCCATCGCCGACGAGCGCCATGTAGGCCTTGCAGACCTTGGCCAAGAAAGCGTCCTTGTCGATTCCGCGAAAGCTGTCGGTTGCGACCTCCACCTCGCGCTTGAAGAGCTGCTTCTCGCTCCAGCCTTTCCGTTTGGCCTGCTCCCGGAGGGCGTTCCAGACGCGCTCCAGGGCCCCGATGAGGAACCCGCCCGAACCGCAGGCGGGGTCCATGATCTTCTCGCCCGGCTTCGGATCGAGAATCTCCACCATCATCCTCACCACGTTGCGGGGCGTGAAGAACTGCCCTTCGGACCCGCGGAGGGCCGGGCCGATGAACACCTCGAAGGCGTCGCCGATGGCGTCCCGGTCGGCCTCCATGATGCAGTAGTTCTGGAGCTCGCCCACGACGTAGCACAGGCTTTCGGCGTCAAGGGTGATGGTGTCGTGGGCGTCGAACACGTCCTCGAACGTGGCGGTCTTGACCCGCTCGAAGAGGTCGAGGATTCGCCCGCGGACGGCCGTGGGGTCTTCGCCGACGCCAGCGCGGAAGGTGACGGTCTCATCCTGGGCCGTCTCCGTCTCGTCGAGAATCTTGCAGAACAGGATGTTAATGATTTCCTGCGCCAGGGCCTCGTCCCGCGTGATGCCGGTGGTCATGCCGGCGAGGTGATTGCGGAGGTCGCGGAAGACGGCCTTGAGGTTTGACGGCTTCTTAAGGTCCTTGCGCTTGAACAGGCCGATGTCCTCGATGCGCTGCCCGAAACGAGGGATGTTGGGCAGGGGTACGTAGGTGCGCGAGCCGTCCTTGTGGTGCACCTTGCGGATGTACTCGTGTTCCCTCCCGTTGAACCAGACGCCTACCTCGGCGGCGGACATATCGAGATAGAGCTTGAGTTGAGCGACGCCGTCCTTCCGTGTCTTCTTCTTACATTCTACGACCATAAACAGGTTGTCCTCGGTCCGCTCCTTGGATCGAAAGACGGCGATGTCGACGGGGTACGACTTTTCTTCGTCGGACGGGCGTTTGCGAACGCGGTGCTGGGGCCGTGTCTGGATGTGCCCCTTGGGGTAGCCGTAGTCCTCGACGAGGCGGCGAGCGAAGACTTGGACGGCCTCCACCTCTTCCGGTGTTGCCTTGACGGCCTGGCCACTGATGAAGTCCCGAATGTAACCGGCCGCCGGCTCCGTTGTCGGGACCGCCTCGGCCACTGTCTTGTCGCTCTTCTTACCCACGGCGGGTCCTCCCGACCTTGCTTGCTTCGACGGAGTCGAGTTCTTCTTCGATCAGGTTCGTGACCCAGTCCTGGATGCTGCGGTCCAGCTCGGCGACGTGGACTCGCAGGCGGCGATGGGTCTCGGCCTTCAGGCGTATGTGGATCATCCGTTCCCCGGCCTCAGGGGACGCACCGTGTTCTTTGGCCTTCATCGTCGGCACCTTTCCGCCAAGCCATGTAACGCCGGTATTGTCGTAACCGCGATACCGCACGTCAAGCCGAATCCCAGATTTTTCTTCGCATCCGGCCCTGATAGCCGCACTTACGCTTTGGCGTCCGGTTCTCGCGGAGAATCCGTGCAACAGAATCGCCCCTGCTGCAGAAGTAGTAGGGCGGAGGGGAGGAGTTTCCGCCGCGGGGCCGTCGGCGGGTCGGTTGCCCGCGGCGAAGATTCCTGTCCCGCTCCGACGCGGCCGAGGGGCCTTTTGTCTATCGGAGGCGGAGATTTTCGGCCGGTCGTCCGTCAGGTTGCCGGTCGGCCGGGTATGTATCCAGTAGGCGACGCGCGAGCCGCCGAGCGCCCGCCCGTGGAAGGCGGCGGGAGGGCGGCGAGGAAAGGAGTTCGGAACATGCGGTACGGATTGGCACGCGGGGGGCCTGGGCCTGATCCGGGGTGCCAGGGCCGGCCAGGTGTTCACCAGTTCGGCCAAGTCCGTGGCCAGGGCGGGGGCAGGTTGGGGCTTAGGTGCGTCAAGTGCGCCGGCATATCACCCTGTCGGCTGTCTGCTCGTCTGGTATGCACAGCCCATCCCCCGCGCCCCCAACGGGTCGGGCCGGGGCGGTATGGGAGAGTCTTGACACAAAAGCTCCGCACTGAGCCGGCGCCTATGGCGCCGGGCGCTGCTTGAGGTCTCTCTGGGCCTCCTGGATGGCCAGCACGGCAAAGCTGGTGGCGATGATGGGGTTGTCCTCCATCCAGCGCTTGTCGCCTATGAAACTGCCGTCAGGGTTCTGGAGAGAGGCCAGCTTGTCGATCAGCTCAATACGCCAGTCGTGGCGGTTGCCTTGGGGGTCGACGATCAGGGGCTGTCCATAGGCGTGCAGGGCCCGCGCCAGCGTTACGTAGTAGTAGTACATCCCGTACAGTCGATTGGCCGGGTCGCCGGCGGCCATGCCGGGGTTCTCATCCAGCGTCCAGTTCCGCGTCACCCAGTCCCATGCCGCCTTGACCCGCGGATCGTCGCGGCTCAGTCCGCAATAGATGTAGCTCTTGAGCATGGCGTAGGTCATCGAGCCGTAGGAGCGGAGCATACGCCGCCCGTCGGGGCCGGTGTATTCGCCGGCAAAGCTCTCACCGTTGTTGGCCGGGGTGTAAACCGCGCCGCCGTCGTTGCCCGCCCAGGGCTGGTCGTTGGTTTCGGAGAAGTTCTGCATGCGCGAGACGAAGCGGAGCGCCGCCTTCATGGCCGGATCCTCGGCGCTTACGCCGGCATCGTGCATAGCCTCGATAAAGAGCTGCGTGTTCGAGCCGTCGGGGCGCCCGCGGCTGCCGTAGCCCGTGCCGCCGTACCAGGTATGTTCGGGGGTGATGTTCTGCTGGCCGGCCGGACCGCCCTCGATGGTGTCGGTCCACTGGAGGCTGCGCAGATATGCCACGGCCTTGTCGATGCGTTCCTTGTAGGCCGGGTCCTGGGCCGCCGCCAGGGCGCTGATGGCGATAGCGGTGTTGTAGTTGGCGAGCATGTCCTTGTAGATGCCGCCGCTTTCGAGCTGATGCTCCAGCAGGGCCTGATAGCCGCGGGCGACAAAATCCGTGCGCGAGTTGTATTTCTCGTCGCGAACGAAGGCGCGCAAGACCAGCGCCGTGATGGCGGGCGGTTGCGGGCCGGAATGCCATGCGCCATTAGGTTGCTGCTGGCTCTTGAGATAGTTCAGGGCCTTGTCGGCGACCGCCTGGGCCCGGACAGCCGGATCGGCCGCAGGCGGCTGGGCCGCCGGCGCGGGCGGCGCTTGGAGCGAGGCGATCAGACAGAGCAGCAGTGCAGGAGTTGCGGTTCTCATCGGAGTCCTCTCTGTGGCCGCGGGCGCAGCCTATGAGCAGAATAGCCTCGGCCGGTCGCCGGCTCCAAGTCCGTGCAAAGTTTGCATTGGGGGCGGCTCGGCGTGCGACATTCTGACAACCAAACATGGACCGGGGCCGGCGTTGGCCGCGGACCGCACCTCAGGTACCATGCCCGCATGCCCAAAGTCTGGCTCAACGGCCGGCTGGTGGAGGAGGCGGAGGCGTCGATTCCTCTGCGCGACACGGGGCTGCTTCACGCAGCGGGCGTCTTCACCACCATGCGCGCCTATGGGGGCCGGGTGTTTCGGCTGACCGACCACCTGGCCCGGCTGCGGCAATCCTGCCAGGCGCTGTTGATACCTCTGACGTATTCCGATGAAGCGCTGATCCAGGCCGCGCGGGAATTGCTCGCCGACAGCGACCTGTCGGATGCGCGACTGCGCCTGACGGTGACGCGTGGCCTGTCGCGCCCGGACCCTCTGCACGGCACCCGTCTCGATCCCAACATATTTCTCACGGCGGCCCGGCTGGAGCCGTATCCGGCCGAGTATTACCAGCGCGGGATGAGCGTCATCGTTCTGGACGAGCAGAAGCTCAATCCCTACGACGTGCAGGCCGGACACAAGACGCTCAATTACCTCTCGCGTCTGGAGGCGCTGCGGTCGGCCAGCCTGCGCGGCTGCGGCGAGGCGCTGTGGTTCAATGTCCACAACTACCTGCAATCCGGCAGCATCTGCAACGTCTTCGTCGTGAAGAATGGACGGCTGATCACCCCGCCCACGCCCCAGGACCTGCACGATCTGACGCTGGCGCGGGCCATCCCATATCCGAAGAGCGCCACCCTTCCGGGCATCACGCGCAAGGTGGTGCTGGAACTGGCGGCGGCCGACGGCATCGAAGTCTCGCTGGCGGCGATCGACATCAATCAGCTCCTGGAGGCCGACGAGGTGTTTCTGACCAACAGCGTGATGCAGGTGATGCCGGTGTGCCGGATCGAGCGCCGGAACGTGGGTGCGGAGGCGCCCGGACCGTTGACGCGCAGGCTGGCCAGCCTTTACGAGCAGGCCGTGCGGGACGGCTGACATGCGGCGTGGGTATCGCTCTTACGCCGGTTCGCCGGAGGCGTCGTCGGCCGATCCGTCGTCGCGCCCGGCCAGTGAGCGGGCCACACGGGAGACGGCGGTGAACAGGTGGCGTTCCAGCCCGCCGTGAAGCTGTGCCTGGCCGAAGCGGACACGATAGAAGACGCGCGTCAGGCGTTGGATCAGGTCGTAAGGCTCGGCGGGAAGGAAGATCAGCGAATCGGCGAATTCGCGGTGAGTCTGGTGGCGCGGCCGAACGATGTGGTGGCGTCCCAGCACACGGATGAGGCGGTCGTAGAAGGCGAGCTGCCGCGCCAGCCGAAGCTGCCGGTCAACGGGCAGCCCGTCCAGCCCGATGCGCGCCGCTCGCCGCCGCAGACGCAGCTTGTTGACCAGAAACCAGGCGCCGGCCAGCAGCATGGCGGCGACCATGGAGCCCAGCAGGACATTGAGCGCACCGAGGGAGGCTCTCCAGAAGCCGACGGACTGGTCCAGACCGCCGAGGCGGGCCAGGGAGGCAACGCCGCGGATGGCGGTGTTGGTGAGAGTTGCATCCAGGTCGCGGACGAGGTTGTCGCGCGCCGTATTGTCGTAGGCGATGACCAGCTCGCCCCACTTGTAGTCCAGATAATCGACGAAGTGGCGGATCGCCTGCCACCATCCGGCGCGTGCCGAGTCGTTGGCCATGCGCCCGCTGGTGGGGTCGAAGGTAACCCATCCGTCCGAGGTGAGGACCTCCACCCAGGCGTGGGCGTCGGACTGGCGAACGATGTAGTAGCCGCCGATGGCGTTGAAGGAGGCCGGATCGTCGCACTTGAAGCCGACGACGACGCGGGCGGGGATGCCCAGACTCTGGCACATCAGGGCCATGGCGCTGGCGAAGTACTCGCAGTGTCCCTTCTTGACGCGTGTGAGGAAGGCGATGACGGGGTCGATCCCGCGGAACTCGGCGCGCGAGCCGGTCAGGTCCAGCGTATACTCGAATTCCGTTCTGAGGTGGCGCTCGATGAGTTGGGCGATTTCGTAATTGTCGGGCTGCACCGGCATCACGCCGCGGGCGGCGATGCGCTCGCCCAGAAAGCTCTGGGCATATTTGCGCGCCTCGGCCAGCACGCCAGGGTCCGACTCACTCTGGAAGAGCAGCACCTGGGTCTCCAGGGCACGGCCCAGGTCCGGCCGGGCGCGGGCATTGGAGCAGAGGACGGTGTAGTCCAGGGGCAGATTGATCGGCTCGCTGTGAAGGGTCAGATCGGTTTCCGAAAAGTAGACCCTGACGCTGCGTGCGGGTGTGAAGGCCGGACGGTGCTCGCGGCCGGTGGCGTAGTACTTGATGCCCGGCAGGGCGAAGAGGAATTGCGTGCCCGTGGGGCGGAGGTTGATGCGTTGTCGCCATACGTCCCCCTCGGGGAGCAGGAGGGGATCCCCCGTCGGACTGCTGTAGGCTGGGAATTCGCGCAGGCGCACGCCGCCCTGCGTGCGGCTCCACTGGGGCCTGGCCCCGCCTCGTGCCAGGGGCGAGGCATAGGCGTCGAAGACGCCACCGCGCAGGTACAGGATTTCAGTGCCCAGGATCGGCCGCTCGTTCTTCCACAGGAAGACGTGGGCGACCACTTCCTCATTCTGGAGGATGTTGTTGATGCTTTCCAGACTGATGCTGTCGCTGATTCCCACCAGAGCGGTCGGGCGGCGGAACTGGAGCTGACCCAGAATGCCCTGTCCGGGCCCGCGCGGGGCGAAGAAGAAGACCAGCACCGCCCCACCCATGGCGAAGACCGTCACCAGGACCGTCAGGCGGCGCATCGACAGTCCGAAGTAACGCTGGTCCAGACGCAGCGTCGCCGGACTGATCTTGTCCTCGGGAATGGCAAAGGCCGTCCTGGCGCGGTCCGCCTGCGCCTTGAGGTGGAACAACAGGCAGCAGTACAGCGCCAGGACCAGGTACACGATCATCAGCAGCCCGAACAGGAGGCTGGCCGTGTTGATCGACGCCGCCACCATCAGCAGCAGCGACAGCACAAGCAATTGCGCGTAGTCGCGGTTGGCACGCTGCTCGTACAGCTTGATCAGATGCAGCAGAACGAGAAACTGGCCCACGAACATCAGCGGGGGCGATCCCTCGTCAGCGGCGGCGTTGATCCGCAGACCCACATACAGCAGCGCCGAGAGGGTGGCGATGTTGGCCAGCCAGCGCGGCAAGGGGGCGAACCGCCCGGTGAAGACCAGCACGGCGTTGAGGCCTACCCCCAGCACGGAAAGGACCAGCAGGACCATGGACTCGGCGGCCATGGAAAAGGCCGTCAGTCCCAGTATCAGGACGACATAGAGGACGGGCTTGAACTGACGGATGTCGTACATACCGTGCGGTGCAAGGGGGCGGCGAGGAATCCGCGCCGCCCTGACAAAACCAATGCTAGGCCGCCGCCGATGCCCCCGGCGCCGGTGCCGGCGGGACCGGGGGCGCGGCCGGCGGGGGCGTCGTGCGGCGCCGCTGGGGCCGCTGGTCCAGCGGCATGCACTGCTCAAAGTCGATACGCTCGTCGAAGCGGAACCACATCCGGGCCAGGTCCGACTCGGAGGGAATCACGATCCAGTTGCCGCGGGCATAGGTGGCCAGACTCTGCTCGGTGGGAGTGGGCGTCAGGAAGATGGCGGTGGTACCGCTGCGCAGGAAGCGATGGGCGTTGGCCAGCAGCTCGTAGCGGTTGTGTGTCTGGTTCAGCGGCAGGCGCGCCAGCACCGCCAGCAGATCGCGGCAGTGGCGTTTCCCGCGGCTGGGCAGAATGCTGACCCAGTCGCCGGCCCAGCAGTGCAGGCCCACCGCCAGCCCCGTCTCGACGCTGTGGGCCACGAGGGAAGCGGCCATGGCGATGGCCTTCTCGACCGCGGCGTGGGAGGCGGGCGAACGATCGGCCAGGAACGTGTCGACGATCAGCAGCAGCCGCGGCGGCGCGACCTGGCTCATCTCCTTGGCCACCAGCGTGCCCGTGCGCGCCGATCGCCGCCAGTAGATCCACCGCGGGTTGTCTCCGTGCCGGAACTCGCGCACGCCGTAGAACTCGTCGGTGCCGCCGCGGCGCGGCCGCATACGCACGCCGCTGCGCTCCGCCGAAAGGCACAGCTGAAGCAGCTTGCGGTCGACCTGGGCGATGGGGGGATGGATCAGCAGGTTGTCCTTGCGGCGGCAGGTGCGGGCGCGGCAGATGAATCCGAAGGGCGAGCTGGTGGAGATCTGAAACTGGTCGAACTGATACAGGCCCCGGCGGGTGGGCACGACGAGCATCAGCACGGTGGCTTTCGTGCGCGCGGCCACGTGCAGCAGATACGCCTGGGGCTGCTTGCTGAAGGCGTGGGAGGCCGTCAGCTCGCTTACCGTCACCGACAGGCTCGGCCAGATCAGCTTGCGGTTGTGAAACTCGTACTGAAAGCAGGCCGGCTCGTTGACGGTGACGTATTCGGGCAGGATGCGGCGCACGTCGAGCTTGCGCAGAACGGTCCAGGAGATGAAGGCGCTGATCACTAGCACGCCGATCATCAGTCCGAACACGCCGAAAAGCAGGTTGGCCTGTGAATTGACGGCGGCCAGGCCCATGAACAGCATCATCCCCACGTAGGTGAGTCCGACCAGGGTGAAGCGCAGGAACGGCTGCTTGCGGATGCGCAGCCGTCTGCGTCGCGGGACTTGGTCAGGCAGGGTGCTCATGCTCAGGTCGGACTGGGCAACTGATCAAGGATGCGCTGGAGGATGCGCGCGGTGACGTGGGCATCGCCGTTGTGCAGATAGGCCTTGCTGATGACCCGATGGGCGCACACCGGCACGACCAGGTTCTTGACGTCGTCGGGAATCACATAGTCGCGGCCGCCGAGCAGGGCCGACGCCTGGGCGGCCTGGGTCAGGGCCAGGGCCCCGCGCGGCGAGACGCCCAGATGAAGCTCATCGTCGTGGCGCGTAGCGTCGGCGATGTCCAGAATGTAGTCGACGATGGCCGAGTCGATGCTGACTTTGGGCACCTGGTCCTGCAGGTCAATGATGGTCTGGGCGTCGACAACGGCCTTGAGCTCGTCCAGGCGCGTGCGGGCGGGCTGGAGCATGAGGATGCGCTGCTCGGAGGCGCGCTCCGGATAGCCCAGGGCGATGCGCAGGAGAAAGCGGTCGAGCTGGTTCTCCGGCAGATAGTACGTCCCCTCAAACTCGAAAGGGTTCTGCGTGGCGATCACCATGAACGGCCGGCGAAGCGCAAACGTCTGGTTCTCGACGCTCACCTGTTCCTCGCTCATCGCCTCCAGCAGAGCCGACTGGGTGCGGGGCGTGGTACGGTTGATTTCGTCGGCCAGGACGATGTTGGCGAAAATGGGCCCGGGTTTGAAGTCGAAGGTATTGGTCTGGGTATTGTAGACGGAGACCCCCAACACGTCGGATGGAAGCAGATCGGGCGTGAGCTGCAGGCGCGAGAAGCGGCAGTTGATGCTGCGCGCCAGGGCGCGGGCCAGCACCGTCTTGCCGACGCCCGGCACGTCCTCGATGAGCACGTGCCCCCGGGCCAGCAGCCCGATGAGCAACTGCTCCACGGCGCGGGGGTGGCCGAAAAAGACACTCCCGATGTTCTGTTTCAGAGCTTCGATTCGCGGATCGGCCACTGTTCACCTTCGCTGGCGCGGAAAGTCAAAAACCAGGCACACGTTAATGTCACGCAAACGCCTCTGCATTGTATGCGCCCGGCCATGGATGTGCACGCAGCGGGCCGCGGGGCCAGGCAGCAGCCCGCGGGTCCTGCATCACTTGGCCCCTACGCCTCTGGTCTTCATGCGAATGGCGTACAGGCCCTTGCTGGCTGTGATGAACAGCGTCTGCCGGTCGCTTCCGCCGAAGGCGACATTGGCCGCCCACGACTCGTCGGGCACGTCGATCTGCTCGATCTTGCGCCCGGTCCTGTCAAAGACGCTCACGCCCCGTCCGGTGAGATAGAGGTTGCCCTCGTTGTCGATGGTCATGCCGTCGGAACCCAGCTCGCAGAAGAGCTCCTTGTTGGCCAGCGAGCCGTCGGGCTGGATGTCGTAGCGGTAGGTCCGCCGCGCGCCGATGTCGGCCACGTACAGCGTCTTGCCGTCGGGCGTGCCGGTGATGCCGTTGGGCTGGCGCAGGTCATCCGTGACGCGGATAAGTCGCCGCCGGTCGGCCGAGAGGAAATAGACATGCTGGCCGTCCTGTTCCATCGGCCCGCGCTTCCAGTAGTCCCGCTTGTAGAAGGGGTCGGTAAAGTACAGTCCGCCGTCGGGGCGAAGCCAAAGGTCGTTGGGGCCGTTGAGCAGCTTGCCGCCAAAATCCTTCACCAGCACCGTCACCCTGCCGTTCGGATCGATCGACCAGAGTTCGTTCTTCTCATCGGCGCAGGCCAGCAGATTGCCCTTGGGATCGAAGTACAGGCCGTTGGATCGTCCGGCCGGCTGCATGAACGTCGAGAGCTTGCCGTCGACGCTCCACTTGAGGATGCGGTCGTTGGGCTGGTCGGTGAAAAAGACATTGCCTTCGGCGTCGCAGGTCGGTCCTTCGGTAAACGAGAAATCGCCGGCGAGTCTTTGCAGTTTGGCGCCCGGGGCCAGCACGGGGCTCTCGGCGGCGGTTGCCTGCGACAGGCCCAGCGCCATGGCCAGCATGACGATCGCACGTTGCATCGGGGTACGTGTGTAAAGCGGCATGACGGAAAGCATAACCCAAATGCTCGCCCCTGTCCGCGCCGCGCTCTGGCACCACGCGCAGCAGCGTGCCACAGGCGTCGCTTGCCGCGCCCGGCGTGCCCCCCGGACATGACAGCTTGCCCACAGCGGGGTGCTCATGCTCAAATTCAGGAATGGCGCGGATTCTGGGCATCGAGTCGACCTGTGACGAGACGGCGGCGGCCATCGTCGTCGATGGCTACGACGTGCGCAGCAACGTCGTGGCCAGCCAGGCCGACATCCACGCCCGCTATCGCGGCGTGGTGCCCGAGATCGCCAGCCGGGCGCACATCGAGAACATCCTTCCGGTGATTGTGGAGGCGCTGGGGGAAGAGGGAGCGACGAAGCGACGAAGCGACGAAGCGACGGAGGGGGAGGGGGGTTCAGGGTTCGGGGTTCAGGGTTCAGTGGGGAAGGATGACGAAGCCCGAAGCCCGAAGCCCGCATCAATGACGAATGACGAAGCCCAAAGTCGGAACGCGGGCCCTCACTCACCCGATGGCCCGATGACCCAATCACGCGATCCTCAATCGCCCGATCAAAAATCAAAAATCGAAAATCGAAAATCGAAAATTGCCATCGACGCCATCGCCGTCGCACATCGCCCGGGGCTCATCGGCTCGCTGCTGATCGGCGTGACGGCCGCCAAGACCCTGGCCTGGGCGTGGGACCGACCCCTGATCGCCGTCGACCACGTTCACGCACACCTGTACAGCGTGATGCTGGAGCGGCCGGACCTGAAGCTGCCGCACGCGGTGGGGCTGGTCATCAGCGGCGGCCACACGGCGCTGTACGACGTGCCGGACTTCGAGCACGTGCGGCTCATCGGCTCGACCATCGACGACGCCGTGGGCGAGGCCTACGACAAGGTCGCATCCATCCTCGGCCTGGGCTATCCCGGCGGGCCGATCATCGACGAGCTGGCCCAGGACGGTGACCCGGCGGCCATCAAGTTCCCCCGCACGCTGCTCGGACGCGACTCGCTGGACTTCTCATTCAGCGGCCTGAAGACGGCCGTGCTCTACCACGTGCGCGGCTTTCAGGGGCGTCAGAGAAGCGCGGCCGACCTGAGCCGCCGCCAGATCACGGACGTGGCGGCCAGCTTCCAGGCCGCCTGCATTGACGTGCTGGTTCGGAAGCTTCAGCGGGCGGTGAAACGGACGGGGGCGAAGGCGGTCATCATCGGAGGCGGCGTGTCGGCGAATCGCGGGCTGCGTCAGGCGCTGGCGCGGTTCGGCGTGCCCGTGCATTTTCCGCCGCTGCGCTACTGCACCGACAACGCGGCCATGATCGCCGGACTTGCGGAACTGGCCTATCGGCGTCGCGACTTCAGCCCGCTGTCGCTGGATGCGGTGACGTATAGCCAGTTTCGCGAGCATTTGTGATTTTCGATTTTCGATTGAGGTCGCGTCCCGCCTTCGGGCTTCGTCATCCATCCGCGCCACTGAACCCCGACCCCTCATTCGCACTTCCTCATTCGCCATTCCTTCGGGCTTCTGGTTTCGCCATTCGGATTTCTCCTCCACTGAACCCCGAACCCTGAACCCTTGCGTTGGTCTTGCCACCTGCTCCATAATCGGCACCCTGTTGGGGGCACGGATGGTCCTTGTCGGGAGACGCCAGATGGCAACACTGTATCTGCGGCACCTCAACGGAAAAGAGGCGCTGGAGAAGTTCACCGCGGCCGTGGTCCAGATGTATGACGGCAACGTCATACGGCAACTGTCGGTCAGCACCAACCTTCAGGACGGACACGTTCGCCTCGAAAACATCGCCGCCCACGTCCTGGCCGAGCAGCGGCCCATCAAAAAGCTCCTGGAGTTCCTCTCGGAGCGGCCGTTCCTGAGCTGCCGCCAGATCGTGGCCACGATGGATCAGGGCGAGAAGGTGCAGTACAGCAGCGACGAGGTGGTGGCGAGCATCGAGATCACGCCGCCGGGCCACATCCCCCCTGATCGCTTTGCCGACCGCATGATTCAGATGATCGATGTCCTCGGTCGGCACTTCACGCTCACGCGCAAGCCCGAGGCGCTCAACGAGCATCTCAACGAGCAGCAGCGCGAGGCGGTGCGCTACTACGAGCGGGCATTGAGCGACCTGACCGCCCAGGCGGCGGAGCTGGGACGGATGGCGGCCGGCCAAGCGCAGGAAACCCAGCGGCTGATCGACAACAAGATCGCCGACCTGGAGAAGCGCTACGAGCAGCGCGTGGCCACGCTGGAGGCCGAGCATCAGGCCCGCATCGCATCGCTCGATCGGCGCGAGGCGGAGATGGTGCAGCGCGCCCGCGAACAGGCCGCGGCCGCCGAGGCCGAGCTGCGCGCCCGCACCGAGGCTCTCGATGCCCGCGAGAGGGACTTTGAGAGGCAGATGGCGCTGCGCGCCGAGGCCCAGGAGGCCCAACTCAAGGCCCGCGCCGAGGCCTTTGAAGGCGAGCTGGCCGCGCGGCGACAGGAGCTGGATCAGCGTCAGAGCGAGCTGGAGCGCCAGGCACAGGAGAGTCGAGAGGCTCTCGCCGCCGAAACCCTCGCCTGCAGGCAGGCGCTGGACCAGCGCGAGGCGGAGCTGGAGAAGCGTTATCAGCAGCGAATGGCACTTCTGGAGGCCGAGGACCGCGCCCGCTGTGAAGCTCTGGAGCGGCGCGAGCAGGAACTGGAAGACCGCTATGCCCAGAGGGTGCAGGCCCTTGACGCGGAGCGGCAGAGCATTCAGGGGGAATACGCCGCGCGCGAAGCGGCCCTCAAGCAGCGCATCGAGGAACAGGCCCGCGCGATGGAGGAGGATCTGCGCGCCAGGCGCGAGGACCTGGCCCAGCGCGAGAAGGAGCTGCTGGAGCGATACGAGCAGCGCATGGGGGCGCTGACGGAGGACAATCAGGCCAGACAGCGCGAGATGGACCAGCGGCTTGATGAACTCAAGAAGCAGCTCGAGGAACGCGCCGCCGCTCGCGAGGCCCGCTGCGACGCCCGCGCCGCCCAGCTCGATCAGCGGGAGAAGGAGCTGCTCGCGGAACACGAGCGGCGTATGGCGGCACTGGAGCAGGAGTATCAAACGAAGCTTCAGGCGCTGGACGGCCGGCTCGAACAGTTCAAGCAGGAGGTCGAGCTGCGCGTGCAGTCGCGCGAACAGCGCTGTGCGGCACGGGAACAGGAGCTGGATGCGAGACAGCAGGCCATCGAGGAAGATCATCGCCAGCGGACTGCCGCCATGGAGGCCGAGCGCCAGGCTCTGCGGCAGGAGGCCGACCGGCGCCTGGGGGAACTCAAGGCCGAGCTGGAACAGCGCATCGCCGCCAGGGAAAATGACTGCGAACAGCGCCTGGCGGCGCTGGCCCGGCGCGAGGAGGACCTGGCACGCCACCATCAGACCCGTCTCCAGTTGCTCGAAGAGGACTTTGCGCTTCGCAGAAAGCACCTGGAGGAGCGGACAGCCGACGTGCAGCGGCAGTTGGAAGAGCGTGCTACCGAGCGCGAGGCGCGCTGCGAGTCGCGCGAACGGGAAATGGAGCAGCGCATCCGCGAGCTCCAGGAACAATACGAGAAGCGATCGCGGGCACTGGAGGCCGACTTTCAGGCCCGGCGCCTTGAACTGGAGCGGCGCGAGCAGGAGCTGGCCGATCGCGCTGTGCGCGTGGAGTCCATGTCGCGCGCCCAGCAGCGCCGCCAGATGCTCGAGCGCATGACGGAGATGAGCCTGGGTCGCGAGCAGACGCCCTCGCCGGAAAGCGAGAAGCGGCGTCAGGTCATCCACCAGGTCTGCGTCGCCGCCCTGATCGGGCTGGGAGCGCTCCTGGCGTTTGTGGTCGTTCGCATGGCGCTGGGGGCGCGGCCCGACTGGCAGGACCTGATCGTGCTCGCGGTGGTGGCGCTGGGGTTCGGCTCCACGCTGGCCTTCTACCTGCGGTTCAACCAGAGCTGGCTGGCGGAGCGAATCCGCGCCGAGCGCGCCAGTCGCAAGCTCGGCAGCGATCTGGTTCGCGCCAACTGGGTGGCCGAGCTGGCCATGGAGAGCGAGCAGAATCCGGCGCCAAAGCTGCCCGAGAGCCTGCTGATGAGCCTGGCCCAGGACCTCTTCGCCGACGATGCACGCGAACGAGACGTCCCCAGTCCCATCGGGCGAGTGCTGGACTACCTGGGGCGCCGGCCGGGCGGCCGGGCGCGCAGCCGAACGGGAAACGAACCTGCGCGACGATTTGCCGAGGCCGCCGCGCCCGCTGCGCCCGATCAGCCGCCTCGCCAGGAGGGCCCGGCGTCGCCGCGGTGATTCGCGCCCGTTTAACCGGAGTACGTTCCCATGTCCCCCCCTGCCGTTTCCCCGGCTCAGATCGCCCATTGGGTCGACCAGGCCGTCGCCTCCACCGCGGTCTACGACCTGCACACGCATCTGTATCCGCCCAGCTTCGGCCCGCTCATGCTCTGGGGCATCGACGAGCTGTTGACGTATCATTACCTCATCGCCGAGACCATCCGTGTCAGCGATGTCGCCTACGATGCGTTCTGGGCCATGCCCAGACAACAGCAGGCCGACCTCATCTGGCAGGAGCTGTTCATCAGGCGCGCCCCGATCAGCGAAGCGTGCCGCGGCGTGATCACTGTGCTTCAGAAGCTCGGCCTGGACACCGCCTCGAAGAACCTCGATGCCTATCGCGACTTCTTCCGCTCTCAGAAACCCGAGGAGTACACCGACAGGGTCTTCAAGCTCGCCAATGTCCACACCGTGGTCATGACCAACGACCCTCTGGACGTCGCCGAGCGCGCCATCTGGCTGAAGAAACCCGACATCGACCCGCGCTTCAAGGCCGTCCTGCGCATCGATCCGCTGCTGCTGAGCTGGCCCAGGGTGGCCGACACACTCGGCGGATTCGGCTACGGCGCATCGGCCGACCTGGGCGGGACGACGATGAAGGAAATCCGCCGATTCCTTGCGGAGTGGATGGACCGCATGCGGCCGCTGTACGTGGCCGTTTCGTTGCCGCCGACCTGGCGTTATCCGGACGAGTCGCCCACCACGCGCGTGATCGATGAGGCGATTCTGCCGATCGCGCGCGAGCGGAATCTGCCTTTCGCGATGATGATCGGCGTAACGCGCCAGGTGAACCCCCGTCTGCGGCTGGCCGGCGACTCCGTGGGCAAGGCCGACATCGGCAGCCTGGAGCGCATCTGCTCGACCAACCCGCACAACAAGTTCCTGGTCACGATGCTGTCGCGCGAGAACCAGCACGAGCTGGCCGTCACCGCCCGCAAGCAGCGCAACCTGATGGTCTTCGGCTGCTGGTGGTTCATGAACAACCCCAGCCTCATCGAGGAGATCACGCGCATGCGCATGGAGCTGCTGGGCACCAGCTTCATCCCCCAGCACTCCGATGCCCGCGTGCTCGATCAGATCATCTACAAGTGGCACCACAGCCGCCAGATCATCGCGAAGGTGATGAAGGACAAGTTCGCGGACATCGCCGCCGCGGGCTGGCCGCTCAGCCGGGAGGAAGTCCAGCGCACCGCCGAGGGGTTCCTCAGCCGCAATTTCGAGGCCTTTCTCAGCGCCACGCCCGCCGTTTGAGGCACGCGCATCCGACGGTGCAATCAAGCTGGCAGGGCGTGACATTTTCTGCGGCGGTCCGAAATCGCGCCTGCGCACGACGTGGCACGGGCGTCCTCGCCGCCGCCATCGTCCGTGTGCCACGCGTGCTACCGACAACCCGGCGGCGGCAGTAGCACGGGCGTCCTCGTCCGTGCCCAACGGCGTCGTAGCCCCCTTGCAACCGGGTGGTCTGCGTCCGCGCTTCAGCGTGTGCCCCGGCCATCCTGGCCATCCTGGCCATCCTGGCTCCGTCCGACGCATACACGAGAGGCGACGCGATGGCGAGTTTCAAATGGCCTCACTTCGCCGGCGCAATGAACTCCACGCCGTGCACGAACCCCTCCACCTGCACCTCCGGCGAGTCGGCGAGGGTGATCTGCCCGTAGCGCACCACATTCTCGAACCGCACGTTCCGCACCTCGTGTTCGGCATCCGGGGCGCTGACCAGGATCTTGCCCAGCGGCCCGCTGGTCTGCCCGTAGACGGTGATGTTCCTGAAGAGCACGTTGCGCGCCGAGCCAGGTGTCTTCCTCCGGGCCCACATCGTCGCGTACGGCCGCACCTCGATCAGCACCTTCTGGCCCTCGCCGTGGATGCGGATGTTCTCGAAGACGATGTTCTCCATCGGCATGTCCTCGGCCGGCTGAAGCGTGATCATCTTCGGCCCGCCGTAGCCGTCGCCGTAGGCCTCGGGGAAATGGATCACGTCGATGTCGCGGCTGATGATGTTGCGGAAGGCCTCGGCCCTGCATTCCGCACCGAAGCGCCACACGTGGGCGCGGTCGGTCCACAGCACGCAGCGCTGGACGATCACGTTCTCCACGGGCAGGTTGCCGGACATTCCCTTGGGTGTGATGGAGTCATCATCGGTGCGGATGAAGCAATCCTCGATCAGCACCTGCTGTGAGTTGCAGATGTCGATGCCGTCGTTGTTTTCGCAGCGGGATGAGACGATCTTGACGTTGCGCGCCGTCACGTTCTGGCTGGCCACGATGTTGAAGGTCCAGCTCCAGGAGTCCTTGAGGATGATGCCCTCCACCAGCACGTTGCGGGAGCGGTCCACGCCGATGGGCGTGCTGGTCGGTCCCTTGAAGCCTCCCTTCACGATGGCCCCGCCGGCGATGTAGACGCTCTGCCCGTCGGTCAATTCGATCGCCCCCGGCTTGTGCATGCCGGGGCCGAAGTACCTGACGTTCGGGTCGTTGCGATCGGGGCGGTTCCGCTCGGGGGGGTTGGCGAACAGCAGGAGCGGCCCGAACTTGCCCGCCGGCTCGATGGAAAGCTGGCACGGCCGATTCACCGTGAACGTCATGGTGTTGCCCTCCATCTTCGGCTCGATGCCCCGCGACATCGGCAGGATCACCAGCTTGTCCAGCGGCCGCTTGTTGGAGGTGATGCGCACCTCCACCGCGCCGTCCATGTCGAAATAGGCCAAGGAATACGGCCCGCCGAAGGGCGGCGCATAGGTCGGCTGCCAGGTGGGTGCGATGTAGACGTCCACCGGCTTGCCGTCGACGCTGACGGTGTAATCCTCCGACAGATTCGCGCCCTGCGGCGCCGGATAGACCACGGCCGCTGCCGGGGCCATCCGGGGACAGACCACCGCCGCCAACAGGGCCAGGCCGACGATCATCGCCACTACGGTCATCGATCCGCCGTTTGCCATCGTGGTTCTCCTTCGTGTGAGCCGACATCCGTGCCGCGACGCCGCGGCGCCGCCCAAGTATAGCGGCCATCGAGGCTCTGACAACGTTATCATGCGGAATCGGATTCGAAACGGCTGGGGGCCTGCAAGTTCCGCGCAACGCGACGTGGCGGATGGCGTCCTCTGCCGCGTGCGGCACTGCCGCACCTGCCGCGCGCCCCGATACCCCACCACGGGCCGTAGCCCGTAGGTGCGGCACCGCCGCACACCCCGTCTTCGACACGGTCTCCGCTGCCGATTACCAGCTCCCGCCGGCCCTGACATGCACGCTCGAGAGAGCGGCCCGGCCATCAGATGCTGAACACGTCGGCCACGGGCAGGCGGAAGCCGGGGAGCAGCTCGGGGGCTTCGAGGATGTCGTCGACGGCCAGACGCGTGGTGGGTCCCTGTGCCCGGTGGACGGCGATCGTTCGGCGGCGCGGGTTGATAAGCCATACCACGGTGGTCCCGGCGGCGAGCCAGTCGGCCACCTTCTGGTCGACCTCCTCGTAGCTGTCGCCGGGCGAGATGACCTCCACCACAAGATCGGGCGCCATGGGCACGAATTCCTCGGGGATGCGCCCGCGGGGAAGGCGCTCCGATCGCACAAACGCCGCATCGGGAGCGCGCACAGTGTCCGGGTCGCGAGCGAGGATGAAGCCGGTGTCGGCGTTGAAAACCGTGCCCAGCTTGCGCGATCTGGCGTGTGTAGCCAGAGCGGCGATCAGGTTGACGCCGATCGCCCCGTGTTCTCCGCCCGCCGGTGCCATTGTGGTCAGCTCTCCTCGGACAAGCTCATGGCGCATTCCGTCCGGCTTCATGCGCCAGAGGTCCTCGGCCGTCATCCGCTGGATCGTTGTGCCTGCCATGTACCTCACCTCGGACGATTCTATCGCAGAGGCGGCCGAAAGTCGTGGCCGTAGCACGTAGGTGCGGCACCGCTGCACACCCCGGCTCACCGTCCACAGGCCGTAGCCGTAGTAGCCGTAGGTGCGGCACCGCCGCACACCGACAGAGCGTGAGGGATCGCAGGTGCAGCACTGCCGCATACCGCGCCTGGCCAGCGGATGCGCGGGCGCTCTGCGGCGGTTTGGCGGTACGTTGTGCCCAGCGGGTGGGGGTGCCGTGACGCCAACCGACGGACCGGAAGCGCTCGTGCGGAGCCGCGACCGTCCACGGAAGGGGCCGGCGATGGTCCGCGCGGGGTTGTGGCTGGCCCGCACTGTAACGCCACGCAGGCCAAGACGCCCGTGCCGCGCAACACCGAACGTGCGCGGGGCAGGCTATAGGCGCCACCGAGCCTTACGGCATCGGGGACGTTGGGACGCCTGGGACGGCTTCTTGCCATGCGTATTCTTCTGAGCTATGCTCCTGAGTTGAATACTGCAATACGGTTTCCGCGGGCGTAGCTCAATGGCAGAGCGCCAGCCTTCCAAGCTGGCTGTTGAGGGTTCGAGTCCCTTCGCCCGCTGTTTTCACCACCTCCTCCGTATCCCTGCCGGATGCCACGCCAAGCCCTCTGCCCATGGGGTTCACATCCGCCTTGCCCGCATCGGTCGAATTGCCGTGCCTCCTGGGGCGAGGATCGCGCCGCGCAAATGAGACATCGCGAGCACACCGGTTTGCCGGCCCGCCCCGGGGCTTCGATGTCCGCACTGGCCATCAGGCGATGCCGGGCACCTTGGCGGAACTGCTGTGCGGCCCACGGGCGTGCAGGAAACAAAAAAACGGCGCAGACTGGTGCGGGAGCCGCGGGTATGCTATCGTGACCAACACGTTCGCGTGGACCGTCACGTTTCCCGTCGCCACCGCAGTGGCGGCCGTGGGTCGCCTACAGAGGAGAGCACATCATGGCAGAGCGCAGCGAAATCCCCGTGTTCCAGAACTCGCCGATCCTGGTGTTGGTGCTTGGCTTTCTCACCTGCGGCCTATACATGATCTACTGGAACATGAAGGTCGCTGAAATCTTCAACAAGATCAGCGGACGGGAACTCATCTCCACCCCCATCGCCGTGCTGGCCGGCTGCTGCCAGCCCGTCAGCGCCTACTTCTACTACCTGGCCGGGCAGAGCCTGGGCGACCTGGGCGCCATGATCGGCAAGGCCGAAGAACTTAAAGGCAAGAGCACGCTGCTGCTGATCTTGGGCATCTTCCTGGCCCCAGCGGCGGCGATGATTGTCCAGGGGCACCTCAATGAGCTTTACGAGAAGAAATGAGCACCCGCGGCTGGACCGCCGGGAAGCCAACCACAGCCTGTTCCTCGCGGCGACCGGCGCGGCCCTGATAGCGGCCAGTTTTCTGTGGCCCTGGCACCAGGCCGATGGCGGACCGGTGCTCTGCATGCTGCGGCTGACAACGGGCGTTCCCTGTCCCGGCTGCGGGCTGACGCGCTCGTTTTGCTCGATAGCGCACGGCGAGTTCGCGCAGGCGCTGGGATTTCATCTGCTGGGCCCCGTCCTCTACCTGGCCGTGCTGATAGCCGTGCCCGTGCTGGCCTATCAGGGCATTACCCGCCGGCGGGTGAGCATCGCGCAGCGGGCACTGTTCTCAGGAAAGCTGGCGTGGGGCCTGGCGATCGTGCTGATGGGCTATCACGCGGTGCGGCTGGCGGCGATGGCCTGGTCGGGTGCCCTTTGGGATGGGCTGAGCTCATCGCCCATTGCGCTGGTTATTCGCACGATCGTGGCGTAGGCGCATAAACAAGGAGCCGCCCCACGCTGGGGCGGCTCCCATCCGGGAAGAACACTGACTTGTTGTGTGCGGGAGCCTATCCGGCTCCCCGATGATTCATGGGCAGCCTCCTTCTCGGCCGCCGGGGTTCGGCCCGCTGTCGCCGAAACATGATCCCAAGAATGATTTCGAGGCGTCGCGGCCACATTCCACCCGCCGACGCCGCCGCGGATGGAGCAATCGCTGTGCCGGAAGACGGCCGCTCTGGCTGCTTGAAGCGACGGTGTGCCACCGGCGCAGGTGTGTCACGGACGGAGGCGTGTGCCAACCTTGCGACAGAGTGGCTCAGGTGGGAGGGTTCGGGGTTCGGGGTTCAGGGTTCAGTTGCGGGATTGCCGTCATTGGGCCTCTCAGCTATCGGGGGATCGGGTCAGTGGGTCATCGGGCCAATTCGGTACTGGCTGTATTGTGGCGACTCGTCCGGACCCCTGCTGCAGCTGAACCCCGAACCCTAAACGCTGAACCCTGAACCCTCCCCCCGAAGCGCGGCATCGGCATTGCTCATCAAGGGGTGGAGGCTGGTACGATAAACCAGATGGTGTCCGCCATATCACCCATCCTGTTGGTGGAGGATGATCCGTCGCTGCGCGACAGTCTGGGGCAGTTTCTGCACGACCACGGCTATCGGACCGTCGTCGCGCGGACCGCGCGCGAGGGCCGGGAGATGCTGCGCACGGCCCGGCCGTGGCTGTGTCTGCTCGATCTGAACCTGCCCGATGGAAGCGGACTGGACCTGCTCAAGCGGCTGATCCAGCAGCGGATCGACATCCGGGTGGTCGTGATGACGGCGTTCGACCTTCAGCGGCTGCGGCCCGCGGACATGGCCGGCGTGCTGGTGGGTTGGCTGACCAAGCCTGTGAACCCTGCGGACCTTCTGGCGATAGTGATGGCGGAGGACCAGCGGCGGCGGTCGTCGGCCGCGGCAGCGCAACCGGAAGACCAGGGGCATACCATCTAACGTGATGCGAAAGACGATAGCCATCGTGCGCAGTTGGCTGGTGCCGGCGATCCTGGTGGTCCTGGCCGCACTGCTGACACTGCCGTGGACGTTCTGGGTGGTAGTGGGCGCCTACGAGCGGGATGTCAATGAGAAGGTGGAGATGCTGGCCCAGCGGGTGCGGCGGCACCTGGCGACGGGGGTGTTCTGGGTACCGCAGAACTTCCAGTTCGCCCCCAACCTCAAGCCGCTGGAGACGGAGCTTCTGGCGGACAAGACGGTGCAGGTTGTCAGTTTCGTCGACTCGCGGAACAACCACGTGGCCATCACCCGTGACGCCAGCCTGCCGGTGCCGCGCACGCTGGCCGAAGTCGAAGCCCTGATGCGCGCCAACGAGCCGACCAGCTACCGCAAGGCGTTTCAATGGGAGGCTGGAGGGGCGACCGGCGTGATCTACATCGACCTCTCCAAAACAGAGCTGTGGAATCACTTCTGGCTCGAGGATGGGCCTTTCCTGCGGCGGGTGGCGTATCAGACGGCGGTGGCCATCTTGGTGGTCAGCATCGCGGGGATCGTGGCCTACCGGCTATGGGGGTCGGCGGCGCGGCAGCGCCTGCGGGCCGAACTCGAACAGCAGGGGCTGCTTGCCGAGCGCGGGCTGGCGGCGGCCGTGCTGGCCCATGAAATCCGCAACCCCTTGGCGGCGCTGCGGTTTCAGCTTCACTCGCTGCGAAAAAACGCAACCGACCAGCAGCGGGTGGCGGCCACGGCCGACACCATCGACGGCGAGCTTCAGCGCATCCAGCAGCTCGTGCAGGACTACCTGGCGCACGAGAAGGCGCAGTCGATGCGCGTGGCGCCGGTTGAGCTGGCGGACGCCGTCAAAGCGCTTCAGACCCTCATGGGCGAGCTTCTGAAGCAGACGGGCACGCGGCTGACGGTGTGGCATGCCCCCCAACGCGTGGTGGTCATGTGCGACCCACACGCCCTGCGGCAGGTGCTGATGAACCTCGTGCTCAATGCCCAGCAAGCAATGGGCTACGGCGGCTCCATTACCATTCGGGTGGACGAGGCGGACGGATACGGGACCATATCGGTTGCGGACACCGGCCCGGGCATCCCCGACGAGCTGAAGGACCGCCTGTTCAAGCCCTTCATCACCTCCAGGAAGGAGGGAAGCGGCATCGGACTGGCCCTGGTCAAACGCTTTGTCGACAACTTCGGCGGAAGCGTGTCGGTACAATCAGAGAAGGGCCGCGGGACCACCTTCGAACTGCGGCTGCCGCTGGCACTCCCGCTCGAGCAGCCTCACCAGCGCCAGCCGCTGCTGGTCCACGCCCTCGATTACGGAAATGGCGCAAAATCATAATGGCAGCGCGGCGCCGGCCGCGGGATGATGCCGTGGGCCGCGCCCTGGCCGCGACCGACTGAAGATGAACGGGAATGGATTCAGTATTCTGCTGGTGGAAGACGACGCTTCCGTGCGCGAGTCGGTGGCCCAGGTGCTGCGCGACGAGGGGTATGCCGTTCGCACGGCCAACGACGGGCAGGAGGCCATCGACACCCTGCCGCCGGGCACGGACCTGGTGATCGCCGACCTGGTGATGCCGCGCGTCAACGGCCGGGAACTGCTCCGCTGGGTGATGCAGAACCATCCGGGGACGGCCGTCATCCTCATGACCGGCTACGGCACGATCCCCCAGGCGGTGGAGGCGATCAAGGCGGGGGCGACGGCCTATCTGACCAAGCCGCTGGACCCCGAGGAGCTGCTGCTCCAGGTGAAAAAGGCCCTGGAGGATAAACGCCTGCGCCAGGAGCTCTCGCGCCTGCGCGGGCAGCTTCGCGAAGGGTGGCACTATCGCAACATCATCGGGCGCGGCGCCGCCATGCAGCAGGTGTTCGCGCTGATCGACCGCGCGGCGGCGGTGAAGACGACCGTCCTGATCCACGGCGAATCGGGAACGGGCAAGGAGATGGTGGCCCGCGCTCTTCACGAGGCCGGCCCGCGCAAGGGCGGACCATTTCTGGCCCTCAACTGCGGCGCCATCCCCGAGAACCTGATCGAATCGACGCTTTTCGGGCACGAGAAGGGCGCTTTCACCGGCGCCGACGCCAGAGCGCGCGGTTATTTCCAGGCCTCGCACGGGGGAACGCTGCTGCTGGATGAGATCGGGGAACTGCCGCTGGGGCTGCAGTCCAAGCTCCTGCGCGTGCTGGAGGACGGCGCGGTGACGCCCGTGGGGACGACCCGCGCCGAGAAGGTGGATGTGCGCATCGTGGCCGCCACGGCGCGCGACCTGGAGGCGGAGGTCCGCCGCGGCGCCTTTCGCCAGGACCTGTATTACCGGCTGAACGTGGTGAGGATCGAGCTGCCGCCGCTGCGGCAGAGGCGCGAGGACCTGCCGCTGCTGACGCGATATTTCCTCGATGAAATCTGCCGGCAAAACGGCTTCGAGCCGCGCGAGATCGACCCCTCGCTGCTGGAGGCATTCGAAAAGTACGACTGGCCGGGCAACGTGCGCGAGCTGAAAAACACGCTGGAGAGCCTGGTAGTGCTCACCGGCAAGCGCGTGCTGTCGGCCGAGGATCTGCCGGAGAAGTTCGGCCGTGAGACAGCCTCGGGCAACGATGGCGGCGGCGAGTCGGAGGGCGAGCCGGAGCTGAACCTTTCGCGGTTGTCGAAGCAGACGATCCTCAAGGCGCTGGAGAGCTGTCGAGGCAACCGCACCGAGGCCGCCCGGCAGCTCGGCATCAGCCGGCGCACGCTGCATCGGCGGCTGAACGAGTTTGGGCTGAGAGAGTGAACCGGACGTCGCGCGGGCTTTCATGCTCGGCGCCGTGCTCTTGGCCCCAGCGGGCAGGTCCATGTTGCGGGTATCTGCGCTTCCTGCCCGTGCCCCTCCGCGCGCGGCGCGCCGAATGCACGGGCGAGGACGCCCAATGCCATCAACTTAAGATTGTTCGTAAGTCATTGTCACAGCGCGCTTTATGGCGCTAGCGCGAGCGAAGGCCTCCTGGCACAATGGTGTGATCTGAACAGCTTGCAAC
>Ga0308417_1000101_pt1 | contig 66694 bp, 45 predicted proteins | sample HotsprSampleOS65_FD_203528 | JGI IMG/M metagenome (GOLD analysis project Ga0308417, IMG submission 203528) | Hot spring phototrophic mat microbial communities from Octopus Spring, Yellowstone National Park, Wyoming, United States - 20090730_OS65 ... | reverse complement strand
GCCGCCGCGCGGGGGTGCTGGTGCGCAAGCCCTTGGGCCTGTGGGTCACGGGGTGGCCGGAGGGGGGAAAAGACCATTTTTTGCGGGTGGAGTCGAAAGACCTTCCGGCCTTGCCGGGGGGGCCCACCCGTCTGTATCTGCGGGGGGTGGAAGCGGTGGGCAACGACGACTTTTTCGCCGCCTTCGAGGTGCACGTGCCGCAGACCTTCGCCCAGTGGTTGGTGGAAAATCCCAAAGAAGCTTTGGAGTACCAAGAAGCCCACGGGGGACAGGTGGCGCCCGGAGAGCTGGCGGGGGGAGTGATTGCGTTCATGGGGTTGAGGTTTTCCCGCGACAAGGTGGCGGAAAGCTGGTTTCAACCGCGGAGCACCATGGAGAAATGGGAAGCTCAGATCAGCCCTATCTTCTCCTACCGTCCGGGGGAGGTGTGGATAGGGGTCCGCAGCAAGAAGAACGGCTGGGTGCGAGGCATCGGGCGATTGCAGTGAACGGGTCCAACACTCCGGGCCAGGGACGTCTGGGTGGTTTTTGGGGCGTTCATGGCCCCCGGCGGTGGTCCAACAGCACGGGCATTGGCGGCCACGGTCAGTGGTCCCGGGCTACCGTGCGGCGCCGCTACAATCCCGTTGGGGCCGATGGAGCAGCCGCCCGCCCGGGCGCCCGCGGGCCGGTTTTCGCCGGAGGGACAGCACGTCACCTAGTGGGACGAGGAAAGGCCAAGGGCGGCGCGGGCGATGGTTTGCGGCGCTAGCGCCGGCTGGGACGCAAGGTCAAAGCGGGCGAGCAGCGCCGGCGGCGCCCGGTGGTAGACGAGGCGCGCTTCGGCGGAGTGCGCTCCCCGGGGGATGAGGTAGGCCAGCACCCGCCGCTCCCCCGCCGCCAGTCGGCTGTCCCGTGCCACCGTGCGGGCTCGCCAGGGGGGCGCCGGGACGCGGCCCTCCTCGTCGGCTAAGAGGCGGGCGAAGAGCGCTTCGGGGTCGGAGCGGTTGTCGGCCAGGCGCCGGTCGCGGCCGTCGAGGAACTCCACCTCCAGGCGCACCTGGCGCAGGGCAGTCCCGGTGGGCAGGGCGTGGCCGACGCCGCGGGCGATCACCGTCACCGTGAGGGTGTCGCCCCGCTGGTCCAGCGATAGGGTGGCGGCGCGCCCCAAGACGTCGGGAGTGGTGGCGGCGAAGGCGTGGGGGCGATGACAGGCGATGCACGGGGCGCCGCCTCGGCGGGTGGCGGCCTCGGGCCCGGTGGTGCAGAGCGGGACGCCGGCGGGGTTGGTGAGCTGGGCGTGGCACGGCCCACACGGGGCGTCCCCGGCCAGGGAGGGGGTGACGACCACCTGGTGTGGGGCGTGGCCCGAGGCCCGCACCGCCTGGACGGGGCCGGCCGGGTCGATGACCAGGGCCGCGGCGGAGCCGTCGCCAGGGCGGGCGAGGTGGCAGCTGCCGCACTCCACCGCGGCGGAGCGCCCGCCCTCCGCCAGCGCCACGGTATGGCAGGTGGCACAGCGCGCCGCGGCGGCCTCCCCAGCCTCGGCGCGCGCCCAGGCGCGCATGGCCAGGTACAGGGGACTTGCCTGGGAGCGCCGGTGGGGGGAAGTTGCCCACTGGCGGTGCGGCTCGCTGTGGCAGTCCGCGCAGGGTGGGGCGGCGAAGGCGAGGGGAAGTGCCACGAAGAGAGCTGTCACGGTCATGTCATCGAGGGTACGACTGCTCGTGCCTCTTTGCAAGGGCGCTTCGACTCTGGCACGATCCACGGCGTGCGCAGCCTCTTCCGTGCCCCCCGGGGGCGAGCCGAGGTGGTCTTCGACTACGCCCAGGTGGTGCTGGGTTCAGTGCTGGTCGGCCTGGGCACCAATTGGTTCTTCGTGCCCAACAAGGTGGTCTCCGGGGGCGTCACCGGCATCGCCATCATCCTCCACTATGTCCTGGGCACGCCGGTGGGCCTGGTGGTGCTCGCCCTCAACCTGCCGCTGCTCTGGCTGGGGTGGCGCTTCATCGACGGCACGCGCTTTTTCGTCCGCACCCTCGTCTCCGTAATCGTGCTGTCGGCAACCATCGATCTCACCGCGCCTTGGCTCACCCCGCCCACCAGCGACCGGCTGCTGGTGATCTGCTACGGCGGGTTACTGGACGGCTTGGGGATGGGGCTGGTGTTCCGCGGCCGTGGCACCACCGGTGGCACCGATGTGCTGGCGCGTCTCGCCCATCGCCACCTGGGGGTGGGTATCGGGCAGGCGTTGCTGGCCTTCAACGTGGTGATCTTCGCCGGTGCGGCGTTCATCTTTGGGGCCGAGCCGGTGATGGTGGCGCTGGCGCTGGCGTTCGTGTCGGCGCGGGTGCTGGATCTGGTGCAGTCGGGGTTTTCCGTGGCGCGCACGGCGCTGATCATCGCCAGCCAACCGCGGCTGGTCATGGACGCGGTGTTCGCCCGGCTGGGGCGCGGCGTCACCGTGCTGGACGCCCTTGGCGGTTACTCTGGGGAACCCCGGCCGGTGCTCATGGTGGTGGTGGCGGCCCACGAGGTGGGACGGCTGAAGCGGCTGGTGGCGGAGGTGGACCCCAAGGCGTTCGTGGCCATCGTGCCAGCCCAGGAGGTGCTGGGCGAGGGGTTCGCACCCCACGTCCGGGAGGAGAAGGGGTGAGCCGGAACTGGGTGCTGTGGGTGCTGGCGGGGGTGGTGACCCTGACATCGGCGGTGTGGCAGCGCTTGAGCGGGCCCACCTACCCGGTGCGGGGTACGCTGGAGCTGGGCGAGGTGCAGGTGAAGCTGCGCTTGACGCGCTCCCACGGTGGCGAGGGGGGGCAGCCGGTGCGCGTGCTGGCACCCGATGCGTCGCTGGCCGGGGAAGTGGCGTGGCGGCGCTACCCCACCGAGGACCCCTGGACGGTCATCCCTCTGCGGCGCGCCGGAGATTGGCTGGAGGCCGAACTGCCACAGCAGCCGCCGGCGGGCAAGCTGGAGTATCAGGTGCACCTACGGCGGGGGGGTGAGGAGGCGGTGTTCCCGCCGCGCCCGGCCATCACCCGCTTCAAGGGGGACGTCCCGGCGTGGCTGTTGATCCCCCACGTGCTGGCTATGTTCCTCGGCATGGTGTTTTCCAACCGCGCCGGCCTGGAGGCGCTCGTGCGCGGCCCACGGATGGCACGGTACGGGTACTGGGCGGTGATACTCATCGGCCTCGGCGGTTTCCTGTTGGGTCCGGCGGTGCAGCAGGCGGCGTTCGGCGCCTGGTGGACGGGGGTGCCGTTCGGCTGGGACCTCACCGACAACAAAACCCTCGTCGCCGGGGTGGCGTGGGGGTGGGCGGTGTGGCGGATGGGCAGTGGGAGGTCGGCCCGCGGGGCAGTGCTGGCGGCGGCCCTGGTGACGTTGGCTATCTTCATTATTCCTCACAGTACCTGGGGATCGCAGTTGGACTGGTCATCCCTAGAGCCGCCAGCACCGTAACGGCAGGGGGCCGGTTGGGCCGGTGACAGTAGGCGCGGCCCGGGCGTTGGTATACTCTCCACAGCTCTATGGAGAAGCAGCGGGTCAGCGGACAGGCGCTGGCGGGGGGAGATGATGAGCATTGTCGATCCTGCGAGCAAGGATTTTGCCTTTACCCTCGGGGTGGAGGAGGAGTACCAGATCGTCGATCCCACCACCAGGGAGTTGAACTCCTACGTCAGCCAAATCTTGGACGGCGGGAAGCTGCTGTTGCGGGAGCAGTTGAAGCCGGAACTCATGCAGTCGGTGGTGGAGGTGGGGACCTGCGTGTGCCGTACCGCCGACCAGGCCGGGGCCGAAATACGCCGGCTGCGCGGGGCCATCGCGGCTTTGGCCCGCAAGCATAATTGCGAGATCGTCGCTGCCGGAACCCACCCCTTCTCCTCCTGGCATCAGCAGGAGATCTACCCCCACGAGCGCTACTACGGGGTGCTCAAGGAGATGCAGGATGCCGCTCGGCGGCTGCTGATCTTCGGGATGCACGTGCACGTGGGGGTGCCGGACATGGAAACGGGCATGAAGTTGCAGAACGTGGCCCGCTACTTCCTGCCCCACCTGCTCGCCCTGTCCACCTCGTCGCCCTTTTGGATGGGCCGCAACACCGGCTTCAAGTCATACCGCTCGCTCATCTTTTCCAACTTTCCGCGCACCGGCATCCCGGGGTTTTTCGCCTCCCACTCCGAGTTCGAGCGGTACGTGGCGCTGCTTGTCAAAACCGGGTGCATCGACAACGGTAAGAAGATCTGGTGGGACATCCGCCCCCATCCCTTCTTTGGCACCATCGAGGTACGCGTCTGCGACATGGCTACCAGAGTCGAGGAGGCCACCGCCTTAGCGGCGCTGATCCAAGCGATTTTTGTCAAGCTGTATCGCTTGTTTGAGAAGAACCTTACCTTCCGCGTCTACCCGACGGTGCTGTTGGAGGAGAACAAGTGGCGGGCGGTGCGCTACGGCTTGGACGGGGAGATCATCGACTTCGGCAAGGAGGTGGCCGTGCCGGCGCGCACCTTGCTGCCGGAGCTGCTGGAGTTCGTGGACGACGTGGTGGATATCTTGGGGTCGCGGGCGGCGGTGTCCTACGTGGAGCGTATCTTGGAGGAGGGCACCTCCGCCGACCGACAACTAAAGGTGTACGAACAAACCGGTGACCTCAAGGCGGTGGTGGACCATCTGATGGCGGAGACTGTGGCGGGGGTGGAGGTGGCGCTGCCCGACTGGCCGCAGGCGGTACCGGTGGAAGCCGGCACGGAGCTCAAATAGCGCTGGCTTTCGTGGGGGAGGGGGCGAGCTGCGCCTGGCCCCCCAAAGCGCGCACGCTGGGCAGGTCGGGACAGAGGGCAGCCACCGCGCCGTCCAGGAAGCGCGGCAGAATGGTCGTCCAGGTGCGCGGGAGGGAGTCGGGGTCGGCGATGCGCTCCTGGATCGTGGCGTACTTCGCCTGGCCGTGGCGCTCTATCACCTCACGACGTTTGTCAGGCTGGGTGAAGAGGGCGTGAAGACGGCTCGGTTCCGCTTCGGGGTGGAACTGCACGCCCACCACGTGGGGGGACACTCGTAGGGCCATCACGGCTCGCTCCAGCGGCACGTGGGGGCGGATCTTTTCGCGGGCCAACACGGTCGCGCCCAGCGCCGCACAGCGCTCCTCGGTCACCCCGACCACCTGCCACTGGCGGAAATCGGCGGCCCAGAAGGGGTCGGGCAGTCCGGCCAAGAGCGGATCTGCACGGCCCTCAGGGGTAGGGTGGACGGGAAAAATGCCGTAGGAGGGGGAGCGACGGGGGATCACCTCGCCGAGGGCGAAGAAGCGCACCAGCAGCTCAAAGGAGTGGCAGATGGCGAAGAGGAAACGGGGCGGCGCTCCAGGCCGCTGATTGTGGCGCCACACCGCCTCGAGAAAGCGGAAGAAGGCGGCCTCCCACGCCTGACCCACGCCTTCGTAGGGGCTGCCCGGACCGCCGGAACAGATCACCACGTCGTGGGCCAGGGAAGGCACCTGACCCCCTCCCCGACAGTCAAACACCTCCACGCCAGCTGCCCCGCCAAAGTGACGCTGGGAGGCGCGGCGGAGCAACTCCACGATGCACGCCAGCCCCTGGTTGGGGTAACCGGCGTACATATCCACCACCGCGAAGCGAAGGGGGCGCATGGTCAGCGGAGGATAAAAAGGGGCAGGGTGCCCCCCCCGGCGGTGACGTTGGCCAGGTGCGTGGACGACACACGGGTCAGGCAGCCGCCCACCAGGGCGCCGTTGAGGTAGGGATCCAGATCGACCACACTTTCCACGTCCTGCCACTCTCCCTCCACCAGCTGCAGGAACGGCTCGCGGTGGATCTCCACCAACTCCTGCACCACCAGGGAGCCATCGCTGCCCTGGGCGATGGCCTCCTCCCACTGGGCCTGGGTGGTGGCAAACCCCAAGACCACCCCTTTGCCGCCGTATTCGTCGTTGGGCTTGAGGACCAGGCGCTCCCGGTGCCGTCGCACGTACTCGCAGAGGTCCACCTGCTCCTCGCCGATCACGGTGTAGCCGGGGGCCAGCCGGCGCGTCCACGGCACGTGCTCGGCCAGCGCCCGCTGCACCTCCTCGGGAAAGGTGCCAGTGAACTCTGGATCGCTGAGCAGGGCGAAGATGGCCTTCTTGTGCAAGAGCTTGGAGCGAAATGAGTTGACGAAGACCGTACGGCCCGCCCGGGCAGCCGCCACCAACCCTTTGGCCTCGTCCCGGATGGGCTCCAGCTCGTTCACCAGCAGTCGCCGGTAGAGGATGTCCACGCGTTGCCCGTACACCACCGCGTACCCCTCGCTGTCCACCTCCACCTGCCGGGGGTCGGCGATCAGGCAGGGGAAGCCGTAGCGCTCGAAGTACTCCTTGACCAGGAAGAACTCGGGGTAAGTGGGAATGTCCAGGAAGTCCACGATGGCGAAGGTGGGGTGACTGGTACGGCCGTCCACCTCCTCGCTCCACACCCGCAGCAGCCCGTGCAACAGGTGCTGCAAGGGGGAGACGAAGCGCACCGGGTGGCGGGCGGCGAAGCGCTGGAAGAGCGGGAGCTGGCGGTACAGCTCGGCCAGGTGGTGGCAGTAGGCGAGGCCCGCCGGGGACTCGGCGTTCACCTCCACGAACCGGAAAGAAGTGGCGGTGGCGAAGGCGTCCAGGCGGGTGGTGTGGGAGAGCCGGCGCAGCGGTGACGGGTACGACACCAGCTCCCGTTCGAAGGGTGTCAGGCCTAGAAGGTCCTGGAGGGGTGCCTCGGCCAGCAGCCGCGGGGTGAGGTGGTCCAAGGCGGCGCGCACCGCCAGCGCCGCCCGCTCCACCGCCGCCAGGAGAGCCTCGGTTAGCAGGGCGGGGCGCAGACTGGTGGCCATGGCGCGCCCCCCGAACAGCACGTTGTGCTGCTGCTGCAGGGCTAAGAGCTCCTCCAGCTGCGCCGCCGAGGTGGGGTCGGCGCGCACCTCGCGGTGGTACGCGGCGATTATCGCCTCCAGGTCAGAGCGCTGGTGCCACATGGGGTTTTCCCTGCGGGGAGCGATGCCAGGCGAGGGCTTCGTTGGCCAAGAATTCGGCCATGGTCTCCACGATCCACTGGAAGTTTTCCGCCCCTACCGAGTGGTAGTCGGCGTCGGGGGCGGGGTTCATGAAGTCGATGGCGTAGGGGACGCCATCGCGCACGGCGAACTCCACGGTGTTGAGGTCCCAGCCGAGGGTGCGGCAAAGGGCCAGGACGTCCCGCTCCAGGCGCGCCAGCAACTCCGGCGGCACCGGGGTGGAGGGGACGGCAGTATACCGCTGGTGGTGGGGGGCAGCGGGGTTGTAGCGCATCACGCGTACCCGGCTGCGGCCCACCCCGTAGCATCGATAGTAGTCTTGGTACTCGATGGCTTCCTGCAGCATCATGCAGTCCGTCCCCGAGGCTTCGTAGGCGGCGAAGAACTCGTCGGCGGTGCGGACCTTGGTGACCCCGCGCCAGCCACCGCCGTCGTGGGGTTTGAGGAAGGCCGGGAAGCCCACGTAGGCGAAGGCGGCCTCCCAGTCCAGGGGGTAGATGAGGTTGCGGAAGGAGGTGGATTGGGTGTTGGGGGGGTGCTGCTTGTGGGGCAGGAGCACGGTGCGGGGCACCGCCACCCCAGCGCGGGCGGCAATGAGGTTGTCGATGAACTTGTCGTCGGCGCTCCACCAGAAGGGGTCGTTGACCACGCGAGTGCCATGCAGCGCCGCCAACTTCAAAAATGACCGGTAAAACGGCACTTCGTGGGAGATGCGGTCGAGGATCACGTCCCACGGCAGCGGCTCGTCCCAGCGCAGGGCGCCGATGCGCACCGCTTCCGCGCGTACCCCTTGGGGTGCCCAGCGGTCGTTGATGGTGGCAATGAGCGCTTCCGGGAAGGTAGTTTCCATTCCAAACAGGAGTCCGATACGCGGCATGGTTCTACCCCTTCTAAACGATGTGGGTGGCGATCATCTCCCGCCACCAGGGCCAGTCGTGGCCGGCGCCCGGCCAAATTTCTAGCCGGCACCCCACGCCCCGGCGGGCTAGCAGAGTCGCCACCTGTTCCGTGGAGGCCCGGCAAAAATCCTCCGCTCCGGCCAGCAGGCGCAGATCTACCCGCCGGAGGGGTTCCAGGTAGGCAGGATCCGTGAGGTTGGCGAGGTAGTCCACGGGGTTGTGAAAGTACAGGGCGTCGCTGTAAAAGCCATTGAAAAAAGGTTTTATGTCGTACGCTCCCCCCATGGCCACCAGCTTGCCCACCTCCCACGGGTGGCGAAAGGTGAAGTTGGCGGCGTGATACGCCCCGAAGGAGGCGCCGGCGACGATCACAAACCGGCCCCGTTCGGCGCGAATCATGGGCAGCACTTCCTGCCGCACGTAGTCCTCGTACTGTTGGTGGCGAGCCAGGCGCCAGTGGGGAGAGGCGCGGCGGTTGTAGAGCGCTTCCACGTCCACCGAGTCGAGGCAGTACAAAGTGTTGTGCCCGGCCTCCAGCTGCGGCGCCAGGGCGCCGATCATGCCGAAGTCTTCCCACTCGAAAAAACGCCCCATGCTGGTGGGAAAGACCAGGACCGGGACACCGCCGTGCCCGAACACCAAAAGCTCCATCGGTCGATCGAGGGAGGGACTGTGCCAGCGGCGGTACTCACGGTGCACACCGCGCTCCACGGCCACCCATCGGCCGCCAAGGATCGAGACGACGTCTCATCTGGTGCGCTAGTTTAGCGCCTCTCGCCAAAAGCGTCAAACCTTCACCGGACCACAGCCTGGTCATTGCATTGGGGGTGGAGATAATGGTGTGGCTGATCAAGGGCCGACTCCCACGGGTGGAAGCGCACCACTGCGTTTTCGCATCCACGGCCGCACTGCCGGTGGGAACAGGCACGGGAGCGTCCTTGGCTTGGCTTCGGTGCCGCGGTGCAGCGGGTCGGCCTCGCCGATGAGCGTGGAGTGGATGGTTACGGCCACGGGGGTTCCGTGGCTGTGGAGCCGGGCCGCCTAGGAGGCAAGCTCTTGCTCAGGGGGCGGCGCCGGGGTGACTCTGGGGTGGCCCAAAGGACACCGTCGGCGGCAGTGAGAAGGATCACGCCCGTGGCGGGGACGGGAAAGGGACGACCATCGCTGAACTCCACCCGGCTGTTGGGGGGTAGGCGCACCGGCACCGGTGGGTGACCGCCGGTAGCGCCGGGACGCACATCGGCGCTGGACCAGAAGGCCAGCTGGGGGCCGCCTGGGCTGTCAAAGGCGAGGACGTGGAGGGGGGGCGGGGTGGGGAGAAGGCGCAGGGTCGAGAGGTGGCCAACCCGCGTTACTAGGCGTTGCACCGCGGCAGCGGCCGGCTTCGGTAGGCCGACGTCGTCGTACAGACCTGAATTCCACTCAATCTCGCGGGCAGCCCAAGGGGGCACCGGGCATCCCGGGGAAAAGCAGGGGCACGGGTTGCCGCTGCCATCGTGACAGACCATCAAGGCGGAATCGCGGATCTTAAAGATCACCGAGATTTCCAGCCCCAACGCCCAGGCCACCAAGATGCGGCGGGTAAGTACCTGACCCTGTCGGATCCAGGCCTCCCAGGTACGGCCGTCGGGGAGCTTCTCGTCCCCCGGCTCTGCCGTGCCGAAGATGACCGAGCTGTACCCCCACTCACTGTCCACGATGGGCAAGCTGCCCAGCCCTCCGGCGTCGAGAGCGTGGCGCAACTCCAGCAGGTCATCGACGCAGTACTCGGGCTGCGGCCCGAGGTGAGGGTTGGCCGGGGCGCGGCCGTGGTAGTACCAGTAAGGCCGGTAGAAGTGGTAGCCGAAAAGGTCGCCCCCCGGGACGGCGCCAAGTTCCCGGAGCCGTTGGGTCCAGCTGTCTAGATACGGGTGGTCCACCTCCGGCCGGGCCTCCACGTGGGTCAGGGAACCCACCACCACTGGCCGACCCGGTGCGGCGTCGCGGAGGACGGCCACGGCCCGGGCCAGCAGCTGGGCATGGGCGTGGGGCCGCACCCCGGGCCGCCAAAAGGGGTGAAGGTTGGGCTCGTTCCACTGCTCCAACAGCACTTCGATGTCGTCGTGGGGGTCGTTGGGGTCGCCCAGGGCGAGGCGGTGCACCAGTTGGGCTTGGTGGCCTAGGTAGCGCAAATAGCCCTGGGCGTAACACGGGCACGCCTCGGGATCGGGGGCCAAAGGCGGCCAGGGGAGGTCTTCGCGGGTGCACTGGGCGCTGCAACCGTCACCTCCCACTTGGTTGCCGTCGTCGCACTCCTCCAGGAAGCGGTCCCGTACGCCATTGCCGCAGCAGTCCCCCTCCCCGGCGTGGGGGCAGGCCCGGGGCGGCGGCGGTGCGCAGGAGCGGGCGTAGTCACCGTGGAGGCCGATGAGGAGCCACAGCACCCGTGGCCGGCGCTGGCGGGGTAGGCTGCGTAGTTTCTGGAAGAACTCCTCCGTGGGCCGGTCCAAAAAACGTCCCGGGCTGCGGCAGGGGTCCTGGGGGTCGAGGTCGGTTTCGTACCCGCTCCACCCCTGGCCGGTGCGCACCAGACCAACCCCCAGCGTCAAGGCGCGGTCCACGTCCCCGTCGTCCAAGTGAGTGATGGTATGGTCGATCCCTGGGGTGTGAACGGTGCCCAAGTTGACCCCGAGGCGTTGGGCCAGGGTAGTTCCGCTCCCCACCGGTATGCCCGGCGCGTCAAAGGCCAGGGAGACGGGCGCCCGGGGGGAGAGTTCCACGTTGTACAGGAATGCAGTGGCGGGCCCGGGCCGGCTGGGTGAGAACTCCAACTGGAGGGCGGGTACACCGCCGCCCCGGATGGGGATGACCTCGTCGCACGGGGAGTCCAGATCCACGCCGTAAACTACGCGGTGGAGGTGGGCTCCGGCCAGCGGCCGAAAGGCCAGGTGCCGGCACACCTCCCAGCCAGCGGGCGAACTGCGCACCTCGTTGATGGCCAAGCGAACCCAGGCCGGCAGCTCCGCCTCCACCCGTACCCACGGAGGGCGGGGGAGCGTCACTTCCCCTTGCAGGGTGGCGTAGTCACCCGGCGGACACCTCCCTTCGCGGGATTCGGCGGGCTCGTGCACACAGGGGAAATCCATCTCCACCAGCAAACGGCCGGCCTGCCACCGCACCGTGGCCGGGCGTCCGTGGTCCACCGGGCGCAAGAGCTCCAAAGGGTACGGCGCCGCGCGCGCCGCGTTTGGCAGCAGGAGAAGGAACGTACACCATGCGGCTCGCACCAGGGGCATCCCTCGGAGTATGGCCGAACATCTCGGGTCAAGCAACGTTGGGGACTGGCACGCCGAGGTCACTCCTTATAAGCCGCGGGGAGGCGGGGAACCCAAAGGTTGGGAGCAGTGGTACGGCATCATAGGCAACCCCGGCGACCAGAACAAGGAGCGGCGAAGGTTGCCGCGGGCAGGGAGCGGGACGGCCAGGAACAAGGAGCCGGTACGCGATGGGGACAAGAAGGTGGCACTGGGGGTGGGAGGCTGCCGCCGACGCCCTTTACCGCCAGTAGCGTACGGCTACGAGGTGAGAGCCTCGGGGTCCATGGGTACAAGCGGTCCGAGGTCCAGGGCGGCCAGATCGGCCTCGGTGGCGGCGCGGTCGCCGGCAATGGCGATGGTGGCGGCGGCGGGCCGAATCACGGCGGCGGCCAGGGTGGCCAGGGGCTCGGCGGTGACCGCCGCCACCTCCTGGGGGAAGCGCTCCAGGGCGTCGTCGGGGAGCTCGTAGAGGGCGGCTTCGGCCAGTACTCGCGCCAGCTGCGCCGGGGTTTCGAAGGTGCGGAGGTAGCCGTTGGCCAGGGAGTGGGCGGCGTAGGCGACCTCCTCGGCGGTAAGGGGGCGAAGACCGGCAACGGCGTCCAGCTCGGCCACCATCTCCCGCACCGCCGCGGCGGTAACGGCGGTTGCCACCGGCGCAGTGACCATGAGCTGGCCGGCGTGGCGCCAGTACTGGAAGCGGGAACGGGCGCCGTAGGTGTACCCTTTGTCCTCGCGCAGGTTGAGGTTTAAGCGCGAGACGAATTGGCCGCCGAAGGCGGTGTTGAGCACCTCCAAGGCGGGGTAATAGGGCGTGAGTCTTGGCGGCCCCGGCAGAGAGATGGCGATGACGCTCTGCGCCGCGCCCGGGCGATCGATGAGATGCACGGCCCGCGGTGGCGGCGCCGGCGGGGTGGGCAGCGCCGGCAACGGGACGGATGGCTTCTGCCACCGGGTAAAAGTGTTCGCGAGGACCCTCTCCAGCTCCTCGGCGCCCACGTCGCCCACGATCACCAGGGTGGCGTTGCCCGGCACCAGGGCGGCAGCCCAAGCGGCGCGCACCTCCGCCGGTGTGCTGCCGGCGACGCCGGCGGGGGTGCCGAGGGTGGGACGGCCGTAGGGGTGATCGCCGAATAGCCCCCGCCGGGCGGCGCGGTGGGCTAGGTATTCCGGGCTGTCCAGCAGCTGGCGCAGGTGCACCAGCCGGCGGGTGCGCTGGCGCTCCACCTCCTCGTCGGCCAGGGTCGGCCGCACCGCCACGTCGGCGAGCAGCTGGAGGGTCTCCCGGGCGAAAACGGAAATACCGGAAGCGGCGACGAAGAAGCCGTCGGCGGAGACCCTCGCCTCCAGCTGGGCGCCGAGGTGCTCCAGCTCCTCGGCCAGCTGGGAAGCGTTCCGATTGCCTGCCCCCTCGGGGAGGACCGCGGCGGTGAGGGCGGCCAGGCCGGGCCGTGACGGGGGGTCGGCCGCCGCTCCTGCCCGCGCCACCAGCACGGCGGCGAAGGCAGGAACGTGCCGTTGCTCCACGTGCACCACCTCTAGGCCGTTGTCCAGGGTGATGCGGCGGCGAGGGGGCAGCGCCAAGGGGCGGGCCCGCCCGGGGCCCGGCATCACGGAACGGTTCACCGTGAGGGCTACGGGGGAGTTGGAGCCGGCGAGGGGAAGGCGCGGCGCCACCCGCACGGCGGCGCGGTGGGGGCCCAGGTAGCGGCACGCGGCGTCGCGCACCTGTTCGGGGGTGAGTTGAAGGGTGCGCTCCACGTCCCAGCGGAAGCGGTCGGGCTCCCCCAGGTAGTGCACGTACTGGGTGATGGCGTCGGAGAGGCCGGCGAAGCCGCCGACGCTCTGCATGGAGCCAATGACGCGCGCCGCGGTCAGCGCCGCCACCCGCTGCAACTCGTCGGGAGTGGGGCCGTCGTCGAGCAAGCGCTGCAGGACGTGGTTGGCCTCGGCTTCCACCCGGGGGAGGGAGTGCCCGGGCCGCGGCGTCAGCACCACGGTAAAGGTGCCAGCCAGCTGTTGGCCGGAGTGGACGGCCACGGCCTCTTGGGCGATACCCAACTCGTACACCAGCCGCCGGTAGAGGCGGGAGGTGCGGCCCTGTCCGAGGATGCGGGCGAAGGCATCCAGCGCCGCATCGTCCTGGTCGTACAGCGGCACCGTGTGCCACGCCAGGTAGGCGCGGGGGAGCTGCACCCGGTCCTCCATGGCGAGGCTCACCTCACCACCGTGGGGCGTTGGCACGCGACGGGCGAGGGTGGCGACCGGTGGGCCCGGGGAGAGAGCACCGAAGTATTTTTCCACCAGCTCCCTCGCCACGGCGCTGGAGAAATCGCCAGCGATGCACAGGGAGGCGTTGGAGGGACCGTAGTACGAGGTGAAGAAGTCCCGCACGTCGTCCAGGGTGGCGGCGGCGAGATCGGCCATGAAGCCGATGGTGGGCCAGTGGTACGGGTGGTCGGGGGGGTAGAGGAGCGCCAGCAGTCGTTCCCACACCAGCCCGTAGGGGCGGTTCTCGTAGTGCTGCCGGCGTTCGTTCTGCACCACCGAGCGCTGATTGTCCAGCCGCTCCTGGGTCAGGGCCTCCAGCAGGAAGCCCATGCGGTCGGCTTCCAGCCACAGGGCACGCTCCAGGTGGGCGGCGGGCAGTAGTTCCCAGTAGCGGGTGCGGTCGGGGTTGGTGGCGCCGTTGACGGCGCCGCCGATGTCCTGCAGCGCCTTGAAATAGTCGTCGTTAAAGTGCTGGGAGCCTTGAAACATCATGTGCTCGAACAGGTGGGCGAAACCGGTCCGGCCCGGCCGCTCGTTCTTGGAGCCCACCTTGTAGTTGACGTTGACGCCCACCAGGGGCAGGCGGTGGTCCTCCACCAGAATCACCTCGAGCCCGTTGGACAAGCGGTAAAACTCGTGGGGCACCCTGGGAATAGCTTCTGCAAGGTCGGACACGGTCCACGCTCCCAATGCACCGGCCAACCCACGCCGGTGCCCGGCAATTCTGACATCGCCGCAGACGCCTGCCGTGCCATGGTCAGAGCGCCGGTGTGCTGGCTCACTGATATTTCATTAAAACGAGACTTATGCTCAGGGCGGAGTATGGGTATGTCGGTAGACAGTTCCGCCCGTTGGCCGCGCCGTCGGCACCGTCCCTTGAAGGATCCCAAGGTGCTCGCCGACTTCGTGCGCAACTTGCGGGAGGGGATCTACGTGACCACTGCCGATGGCCAGATTCGCGACGCCAACCCGGCCTTTCTTCGTATGTTGGGCGTGTCGTCGTTGCGGCAGCTGCAGCGCTTCACCGCCGAGCAGCTGCTCGCGGACCCAGCGCGGCGGGTCGAGGAACTGGCCATTTTGGCCCGCGAGGGTGCGGTGCGTGAGTTCGAGCTAGAGATTCGCCGCCCGGATGGCGAGGTGCGGACCGTGCTGGACACCGCCTTCCAGCGGATTGACGAGGCCACTGGCGAGATCTGCTATCACGGCATCCTCGTCGACATCACCGAGCGTAAAGAACTGGAGCGCCGGCTGCGCGAGGCCGCCGTGCGCGACGCCCTCACCGGCTGCTTCAACCGTCACTACCTGCTGGAGCAGGAGCGCCGGTTGGAGGCCGAAGGCGTGCTGTGGGGGGTAGTCGTCGTCGATGTGGACCACTTCAAAGAGTATAACGATCGCTTCGGGCACCATACCGGTGACCGCGTGCTACAGCAGTTGGCGCGCTTTCTCATGGTCACGGTGCGCACCGAGGATACCGTGATTCGCATGGGCGGCGACGAGTTCCTCGTTCTCCTGCCGGGGCCGGCGGCCCTCGCCACCGAGGAGGTGGCGCGGCGCCTGCGCCAGCAGGGCTCCACCGCGGCGCCAGTGTCGTTCTCCCTGGGCTGGGCGGTGAAGGAGGGCAGTGAGCGGCTGGAGCACACCATCCGCCGTGCCGACCGCCAGCTCATCCTGGTGCGGGCCCAGCAGCGCAGCTATGATCCGTACCGCACCCGCGCAGAGCAACGAAGGTGAGGTGGGCCGCGAAGTTCCGAGGCAGGCCGTCCGGCCACCGCAGCGGCAGAATGGGTCCTGAGGGCGACCCGTGATCGTGGCCGGGGTTCGTCGCGCTGACGCGGAGCTGGTTCCGGATCAGGGTTAGTGTCACTGTCGGCGTCAGGGTCAACGGCGATACCGGTGGCGTTGCCAACGTCGGTGTCGGCGAGCGCCGAGGGGGCCAGGGGCGAGCCGGCGTTCGGGCCGCTGGGCCTAAAAAGGCCATAGGGCGGCTAAGGGGGTGCTGGCAAGGCCATCGCTCCCAAGGGCAGGCTCGCGGGTTCGCCCTCCGCTGGTCCCTGCCCAGCGATCGTGGCTAGGCACCGTGCCGGTGCGCGGTGACGGTGACGGCGACGGGGAGGTTGCGCCCCCCCGCCGGCTGGTCTTCTCTCGCAAGCAGAAAACCCCGGTGGCCGGGACGCGGTTCGGGTACCATCGGCGAGGGCTTGTGGGTGGGCGAAGGGAGGTTAGCCATGACCAAAAAGATCCCGGACGTGTTCGTGATCGTGTTTTCCTTGGTGCTCCTGGCGGCCGTGGCCACTTGGGTGCTGCCGGGGGGTCGGTACGAGCGGCGTCGGGAAGAGGTGGGTGGCAGTGTGCGCGAGGTGGCGGTACCCGGGTCGTTTCAAGTCCAACCCGCGAACCCTCAGACGGTGGAGGTGTTCATCGCCCCCATCAAGGGTTTTCTGCGCCTGGGCGACATCATCGCCTTCATCTTCCTGGTGGGTGGATCGTTCTATATCCTCAACGAGACCGGGGCGATTGCCGCCGGGATCCGGCAGTTGGTGGCCAAGCTCAAGGGCCGGGAGTACCTGGTGATTCCCATCGTGATGACATTCTTCTCGTTCTTTGGAGCGGCGTTCGGGATGTGCGAGGAGGCGATGCCGTTCGTGCTCATTTTCGTGCCTTTGGCATTGGCACTGGGGTACGACTCCATTGTCGGGGTGTGCCTGAGCTTCTTGGCGGCAGGTGTCGGGTTCGCGGGAGCCTTTATCAATCCTTTTACCTTGCAAATTGCCCAGGGGTTGGCGGGGGTGCCGCTGCTGTCCGGCATCGGGTACAGGATCGTTATTTGGCTGTCAATGACGGCGCTGGCGATCGCTTGGGTAATGGTTTACGCGGCGCGCGTGAAGGCGGATCCTCGCCGGAGTCCTATGTACGAACTGGACGAGCCGCGCCGGCGGGAGCTGGCGCAGGCGCAGCAGGCCCATGCGGCGTTCTCCTGGCGCGACCGAGCTTGCCTGGCGATTCTCTTCCTCGGGATAGGCGGGATGATCGTGGGGGTGGTGCGCTTTTCTTGGTACATCGTGGAGTTGGCGGGTCTGTTCTTCGCCATGGGGGTGGCCGGCGGGGCGGTCGCCGGGATGTCTCCGGACCGCATCGCCAAGGCGTTCGTGGCCGGGTGCAAGGACATTGCCGGTGCGGCGCTGATCGTTGCCTTTGCCGGCGGCATCCTGGTGATCCTGGAGAACGGCAACGTCATGGACACCCTGCTGCACGCCATGGCTTCGGTGACCGGGAATCTCCCCAGTGTGCTGGCCGCCCACGTCATGTACCTGGTGCAGATGGGTGTGAACCTGTTCATCCCTTCGGGGTCTACCAAGGCGGCGCTGACCATGCCGTTGATGGCGCCCCTGGCCGATCTGTCGGGGCTCACGCGCCAGACCGCGGTGCTGGCGTACCAGTTCGGCGATGGCTTCACCAACATGATCATCCCCACCTCGGGAGTGACGGTGGGGACTTTGGCCATGGCCAAGATCCCCTTCGAGCGCTGGGCGCGCTGGCACTGGCCGATGCAGGCGGCGTTCTTCTTCGCCTCGCTGATCTTCCTCGCGTACGCTGCCCTGAGCGGCTGGCAAGGGTAAAGCGTTGTCAACGGGGTGAGGGTTAAGAGCTGAAGCCCGGGCAACGGCGCGGCGCTGCAGCGCGCTGCCGGGGTCGGGGCGCGAGGGGTTGGGCATCCCGCGGGCCGAGCCTGCGGGCGGCGCCAGGGGGGTCAGGCGTGCCCGCAGTTTCCAACTATCCAGAAGCGGCGCAGATACGGCCCTAGGGGTCTTGACACGAGTACGACGATATCTTATATATAATATCGGTCGAAGAGACGGTGACAGCAACGCCTCCCCTCTCCGCGCACAAGCAACTCCCCCAGCGGGTGGCCGAGCTTTTGCGCACCGCCATCCTGGAAGGGAAGCTGCGACCGGGGGAGTGGCTGCGCCAGGAGCGTATCGCCGGGGAGTACGGCGTCAGTCAGATGCCGGTGCGGGAGGCGCTCAAGCAGCTGGCCGCCGAGGGGCTGGTTGAACACGTGCCCTACCGCGGCGTGCGCGTGGTGCAATTTTCAGCTTCCGACGTGGAGGACCTCTATGCGTGCCGCGCCTTTATCGAGGGCATGGCGGCGCGGCACGCGGCGGCCTCCATCACGGCGGAGGAGCTGGCTGAGCTGGAGCGGCTGCACGGGCGGATGAGCCACTTGGTCGACGATGCCACGGTGGGCGAGTACCGGGAGTTGAATCGGCGTTTTCACGAGGTGATCTACGCCGCCAGCCGTCGCTCCTACCTGGTGCGGACGCTGGCGCAACTGTGGTCGGCGTTTCCCACCATGCTGTGGTCCAACGTGGCGGCCACCGCTACGGCCTCGCCACCGGGCAGGGTGGCGCCGGACACCGAAGAGCACGCCCGCATCATTGCGGCGCTGCGGGCTAGGGATGGAGACGGCGCAGAGGACGCAATGAAGAGACACATCCAGGAGTCTGGCCGGCAACTCCTGGCGGCTCTCCGCAGTATGGAGGGGGAAGGATGAACGACACGGAACTGGTCAGGGGCGCCCAGTCCGGAGGAGAGCAGCCCCCACAGGGAGGTGGTATGAGGAGGAACATGGTGTTCGTAGCAGCCGTGCTTTGTGCCCTGGCCGGGGCCAACGCAGCGGTGGGCCAGGCGATCGTGTCGGGATCGCTGGCCGGTACAGTGGTGGACAGCGACGGGGGAGCGCTGCCGGGGGTGACGGTGACGGTGACCTCCCCGGCGTTGGTAGCCGGGCGCCAGATCGTCGTCACCGACGAGCGCGGCGCATTTCGCTTCCCGTCGCTGCCGGTTGGTGTCTACGGACTTGAGGCCGAGCTTTCCGGCTTCAAAACGGTGCGACAGGAGGGTATCCGCGTCGGCCTGGGGCAAGAGCTGTCGCTACGCTTGGTGATGTCGCTGGCGGCCCTGGCGGAGGAGATCACGGTGACTGCGGAAGCACCGCTGGTGAGCGTGGTTTCCAACGCGGTCTCCACCAACCTGGATCAGGATTATCTGCTTCGCCAGCCCCTTTCGCGCTCGTTCAACGCCCTCATGTCGTACGCCCCGGGTGTGAACAACCTGCAGGCCTTCGGCGGCACCGAGGGCAGGCAAAACGCCTACACCCTGGACGGCGTCAACGTGTCCAACCCGGCGTCGGGTACCTACTGGATCCTCCCCAGCGTGGACTGGCTGCAAGAGGTGCAGGTGGGCGGTCTGGGGGCCAACGCCGAGTTTGGCGGCTACACCGGCGGCGTCTTCAACGCCGTCACCAAATCCGGCGGCAACTCCTTCGGCGGTGATATCACCGCCTACTACACGGCCAAGTCGTTGGTTGCCGACAATACTGGCACGGGGGAAAAGCCCGAGTTTTCTTACCGCGACTTGAGCGTCAGTTTGGGGGGGGCCATCCAGCGCGACAAGGTCTGGTACTTCGTGTCCGGCAACGCCGTGGAGGACAAGCGCACGCCGCTGGGTGCTCAAGACAGCGAAGATCGCAGCGTGCGACGTTTTCTGGGCAAGGTGACGTGGCAGACCAACGAAGCCAACCGCTTGCTGTTGCTGGCCGACTACGACGGCGTCGATACCGAGCGCCGCGGCATCAGCGCCACCACCCTGCCCAGCGCCTCGCGGCGTCAGGACTCGCCCAACTACACCTACAACGCCACCTGGGAATCCCTGGTCAACGCCAACAACTTCCTCACCGTCAAGGTCACCGGCTTTGACGGCAAGGACGATCGCTTGCCCTACCACGGAGACAAGCCGGGGCGCTATGACGTGAATTCAGGTCTGTCTTGGGATAACGCGACCTTCACCCAGCTTGAGCACTACCGGCGCCAAACCTTGGACGCTTCGTGGAGCCTGTTCGCAGACTCTCTGTTTGGTGGTTCGGACTCCCACACCTTTAAGTTTGGGCTGGCCTACGAGCGGGCGCGCTCGGAGGAGACCTTCCGCCGCAACGGTGGGTTTTCCTACTACGACGATTCTTACTACTGCAAGAGCTTACAGGACTACTTTAGCAACCCCGCCTGCGCGGTGTACTCGGCCGACTTCGGAGACGAAATTTTCTTGGATGGCAAACACACCGGCCTCGCCCTCTACGCCCAGGACTCTCTGAAGTTGAACCGCTTCACCGTCAACCTGGGGGTGCGCTACGGCGCCTTCACGGGCGGGTTTGAGGACGGTCGCAGCGATGCCTACGATGTCACTTTCGTGGACCCCCGCGGGGGCGTGGTGTGGGATGTGCGGGGCGACGCCCGTACCGCCGTCAAGGCGCATTACGGTCGCTACCACGAGGGGATGTTCACGTACCTGTACGACCGCGAGGAGTCGGGCGCGGTCTTTACGCCGTTCTATTACTGCGACTACAACTTCAGCACGCGCAAGTTCGACAAGTGCTCCGCCCCGCGCACCAACGTGGCCGCCATGGACGGCAACATCAACCACCCCTACGTGGATCAGTGGGTAGCTAGCGTGGAGCAGCAGCTGGGCAAAGACATGGCAATGGGGGTCGACTACGTGCGTCGGCAGTTCCGGGACATCGTCGCTATGGTCAATACCGTCAACGACTACCAGGAACTGGTGGCGCCCGGTAACCCACTCACTGGCGGTAACCTGCCTTTTTACGACCTGCTCTCGCGCCCGGCCTACCTGCTGACCAACCCCGCCGCCGCGTTTCGGGACTACGACTCCTGGGTGCTGCGCTTCGACAAGCGCTACTCCGGCGGCTGGTTCGCCCGCGCCTCGTTGGTGTGGGCGGACTTGAAGGGTAACGCCTTCTCTTCCAGCGGCTACGTCAGCGAGTTCAGGGACCGCAACGGCCTCACCAACGCCGAGGGGAAGTTGCCGGGTTTCTCCGAGTGGGAATTCAAGTTGTCGGCTTCCGTGGATCTCCCCCTGAATCTGCAGGCCAGTGTCTACTACACCTACCTGTCGGGCGAATACTGGACGCCGTACGTGCGGGTGCGCGGCTTGTTCCGGAATGATCCCCAGAACGTCTACCTGGTGCCCCGGGGTTCTGAACAGCTGCCCGACCGCAATTTGGTGGACCTGAGGCTCGCCTGGAACGCCGACCTCTCCGACCAGCTGCGCCTCGGTATCTTTTTAGATGCGTTCAACCTCTTCAATGAGGATACGGTGCTGGAGGTGAACCAGCGGTGGGGCGAGTACCGCTACAACTACCGCAACCACCCCGCCGGTTCCACCTGGCGTCCGTCCTCCTCCTACGGGCGACCGCTGGCCATTGAGCGGCCGCGGGAGCTGCGGCTGGGGATGCGTTTCTCCTTCTAGCTCAACGTGAGGAAGGAGCCAGAAGGGGGGCGGCGCAAGCCGCCCCTGTCCTTCAGGAGGCGAAATGGGAGTCAAAGTGCTTTCTTGGATCGTTGCCATGGTGGCGACCGCCGTCCCCGCGGCTGCCCAAGGTCATCTCGTCCTCAACGGCGGAGGGGAGCGTCCCCGCGCGGTGATGGAGAAGTTCATCGAGCTGGCGGGCGGCCGGGACGCCCTCATCGTCGTGGTACCCACCGCCTCGGCCGAGCCGGACACGGGGTCGCGCTACGTGGAGGAGTTCACCGGCCAGTACGGCTGTACAAAGGTGGCGGTGCTGGACATCAAGGACCGCAGCGACGCCCAGCGGCCGGAGTACGTGGCGTTGGTGGAGAAAGCTGGTGGGGTGTTTTTCACCGGCGGGGACCAGCGGCGCATCACCGCAGCGCTCCTAGACACGCCGGTGGGCGAGGCCATCGCCGGGGTGTATGCCCGGGGTGGCGTGCTGGGCGGCACCTCCGCCGGCACCGCCTGCATGAGCCCGCTGATGATCACCGGCGAGGGCGACTTTGCCGCAATTACCGCCGGCAACGTGGAGCTGGCCCGCGGCCTGGGGTTCTTCGCGGGGGTCATCGTGGATCAGCACTTCATCGCTCGCCAGCGGCAGAATCGCCTCATGGCGGTGGTTCTGGAGCATCCCGAGCTGGTGGGAATCGGGGTGGACGAGGCCACCGCCGTGTGGGTGCGGCCCGATGGCTCCTTCCAGGTGCTGGGGGAGGGCTCGGTGATGGTCCTGGACGCCCGTGCCGCACGGGTGCGCCGCTTTCCGCGGGCGCACCACCGCCACCCCCTGCTGGGCGTTTCGGATCTCAAAGTTCACATTTTGATGCCTGGGGAGACCTTCGCCTTGTCCCCAGGCCCACGGGGGGCGGGCGAGTGAGGTGAGGGCGAGGAGGGATCTCCCCCTCCTCGCCTCCCTCGAAGTCCGTTTACGAGTTCGCGGTGGCCGACTCCAGGCGTCTAAGGATAGAAAAGATGAACGCCGCGGAGATCAGGCAGCACACCACGAAGGTGGCCCACACCTGCCACACCTCGAAGCGCACCCACATGAGGCTGCCGACCACCAGGAGCTGGTTGCCCAGCGCCGTGGCTCCCAGCCATCCACCCTGCATGAGGCCTTGGAAGCGCGGCGGCGCCACCTTGGAGACGAAGGAAATCCCCATGGGGCTCAAGAACAGCTCCGCCACCGTCAGGATCAGATAGGTGGAGATCAGCCAGTAGGGGGAGACGCGGTCGGGCGACACCGCGCCGCCCAGCTCAGCCGGCGACAAAAGGCTGATGGAGCTGGCCACCATGACCAAGAACGCCACCGCCGCCAGGACCATGCCGATGCCGATCTTGCGAGGCGTGGAGGGCTCCAAGTTGCGGGCCCGCAGCCAGGCGAAAAAGGCCACCACCACGGGGGTGAGGAACACCACGAAGTAGGGGTTGAACTGCTGGAAAATCTCCGGCTCGATAAGGTTCTCCTCGCCGTAGCTGCCGTGCAGCAGGTAGGCCAGCACGGCGCCCGCCGCCGCCATCCCTGCGCCCAGGGCGCGCTTGCCCGCCGTGGCGCCTTTTTGCACCAGGAAAACCAGCCCCACGATCACCGCGGCGATGAGCAGTAAACCCTTGATATCAAAAATCAGATAGGTCAACGGCCCGACTTGTTTGGCGGTATAGTCGCGGGCGAAATAGGTGAGGGTAAGGCCGTTTTGGTGGAACGACATCCAGAAGAAAATAACCACCAAGAAGACCAGCCCCAGCGCCACCAGACGCTTCTTCTCCTCTTCCCAGGGCATCGAGATAGACGCGGTGCCCTGGGCCACCTGCTGGCGGCGGTCGGGGAGCAGCCCCTTGAAGCCCACGTAGGTGGCCAGGGACACCAGCATGGCGACGGCGGCGATGCCGAAGGCGTAGTTGTAGCCGGTGGAAAACGCCCCGATGTAGCTGGTCACGAAGGCACCCAAGTCGGCCACGTCGCGGCCGCTGACCTTGTTGGCCAGTTCCTGCAAGGCGGCGACGTTGGCCATGTCGCCGCGCAGGTACTGATGGCACAGGGCGGGCAGGTCGGCGTCGTAGCCGAACCCCTGGGAGCCGAGGTACCAGGTGCGGATGGCGCGCGCCGCGTTGGGGGCGAACACCGCACCGATGTTGATGCCCATGTAAAACAGCGAAAACGCCGAGTCGCGTAGCTTGGAGTAGGCCGGATCGTCGTACATTTGCCCCACCAAGGCCTGCAAGTTTCCCTTGAACAAGCCGTTGCCGAAAGCGATGATGAATAGGCCGAAGATGGCGAAGGGCAACCCCATGCCGGGGATGGCGAGGAGAACGTACCCGGCGAACATGACGATGATGCCGGTCATGATCGTCCCCTTGTAGTTCTGCGTGCGGTCGGCGATGAACCCTCCCACCAGCGCCAGGGCGTAGATCAGGAAGTAGAACACGCCGTAAATCCAACCGGCCTGATCCGCCTTGAGGCCGAACTTGGCCTGCAGGAAGAGCACCAGGATCGCCATCATGGTGTAGAAGCCGAAGCGCTCCCCCATGTTGGCGAAGAACGCCACGATGAGCCCACGCGGGTGACCTTTGAACACGTCCTTGTCCTCCCCTCCTGTCGGCCGGCCTCGCGGGGGCGGCCGCAGCGTGAAGTCTGGCAGGGGAGTTTACAGGGTTGTCGGGTGATTTTCTGCCCCTCACCTCCCCTGGCGAGGGGGAACGGTGGACAACTCGGCGAGCAGGTCGGCGAGCAGCACAACGCGGCGGGAGAGGGAGGTCAGGCTCACGCGCTCCTCGCGGGTGTGCATGCCTGAGCCCACCGGTCCCAGGCCGTCCAGCACGGGCACCGCAACGGTGCAAGGGAGGAAGTTGGGAAAAGAAATCCCGCCTCGGTCCTCCTCAACTTCCAGCTGCCAGCCCCGTTGGGCGGCCAGCGCCACTGCCCGCTCCACCAAGGCCCGGCCGGGGCCGTGGGGGTCCACCGGGGAGATCGCCTCGCCGCTGGTGAAGGAGGTGGTGACGTCATGCTCCGCCGCGACGCGATCGGCGATGGCGCGCAGCTCGGCGAGCGCGGTGTTCCCCTCAGCGAGCCTTAAGAAACGCAACTCGCCCTCCACCACGGCGCGGTCGGGAACCACGTTGAGCTGACGAGTGGTACCGACCAGCTCGGCGCGATCGCGCAGTTGTCCGACGAAGTCGGCGGAGCCGGCCACGAGCCGTGCCACGTTGACCGTGGGGCCGTACCCGGGACGGGAAAGCCCCGCGGCCTCCAGACTGAAGGCCGCAGCGGCGGCCAGTGCCGAACGCCCGTCCCAGTACGCCAGCCCCGAATGACTGGCGCGCCCGTGCACCTCCAGGCGCCACTCGCGCATCCCCCGGCGCCCCGCCACCAGCGTTTCTGCCTCGCCGCGCCCCTCCCCGGGTTCCAGCACCAGCACCGCCCGCGCCCCGCGCCCCAGCTGGCGCATGGTTCGTTCGGAGATGCGCCCGCTCACCTCCTCGTCGGGGACCACCGCCAGCAGCAAGTCGTCGGGGTAGGGGTAGCCGCGAGCGGCGAGCACGTCCAAAGCCCCCACAAAGGCCGCCAGACCCCCTTTCATGTCCAGGGCGCCGGAGGCCAGCAGATCGTCGCCGTCGCGCCAGGGTGGGTGGGCCGGCAGGACGGTGTCCAGGTGGCCAACCAGGAGGAGGAAGCTGTCGCCGGCCTTGGGGGCGCGGGCCAACAGCAGAGGGAAGCGTCCCTCCTCGCTCTCCTCGTCCCGCAGCTCCACCGCCAACCCGCGGCCTTGTAGTGCGTCGCCCAAGCGTTGGGCGACTCTCCTCAAGCCGGCGGCGTCGCCGCTGGGTGAGGAGATGGCGCACAGCTCCTCCAGCAGCCCCTCGCACCGCTCGCGGATTTCCGCCGGCAGCAGCTCCCTCATGCCACGCCAGTGTACAACGGCGACTGGGTCAGCACCGGGCGGTACCGCCGCGCCGCTACCCACGGGTGTGGCGGGGGGCATCGGCAGTTAGGGCCGCTGCCCATGGGCACGTATCCCCTCGCCCAGGGCAGCACTGCCCCCACCTGGACCAACCACGACTCTTAGCTCCAGATGCCTGGGATGGTGCGGCTGCAGGCGGGGCAGGCGCCGCGCCGCAGGCGATTTTCCCGCACCGTAAAGCCCACCCGTTGGATGAGCAGCTGGCCGCAACTGGGGCAGAGGGTGTTCGCGGCGAGGTGGCCGGGTAGGTTGCCCAAGTACACGAACTCCAACCCCTCGGCCCGGGCGATGGCGTGGGCGCGCTCCAAGGTGGCCACCGGCGTGGGGGGGAGGTTGGTGAGGCGGTAGGTGGGGTGGAAGCGGGAAAAGTGCAGTGGCACCTCAGCGCCCAGATTTCCTCGCACCCAGCGGGCCAGGTCGCGGATTTCTTCCTCCGAGTCGTTCAGGGTGGGGATGAGCAGCACCACGATCTCCAACCACACCCCGGCGGCACGGATCACTTCCAGGGCGCGCAGCACCGGCTTGAGTTCGCCGCGCACCACCTGGCGGTAGAACGAATCCCGAAAGCTCTTGAGGTCGACCTTGACGGCGGCCAGGTGGGGGAGCACCTCCTTGAGGGGCGCCTCGGCAATGTAGCCGTTGGAAACCACGGTGGTGCGCACCCCCAGGGCACGCCCCGCCCGCGCCGTATCGCGCACGTACTCCCAAAACACCACCGGCTCGCTGTAGGTAGCCGAAAGCAGCCGCGCTCCGGCGTTACGGGCCTGGCGCGCCAGCTCTTCGGGGGGCAGCCACGTGCTTGCCACCTGCTCCGGGCGAAACTGGGAGATCTCCCAGTTTTGGCAGAACTTGCATTCCACGTTGCAGCCCGCGGTGGCCCACGACAGCGCCCGCGCCCCGGGAAGCAGGTGGAAGAAAGGCTTTTTCTCGATGGGATCCAGGTGCACCGTGCAGGGGAGGGAGTGCACCAGGGTGTAGTACACGCCGCCCCGGTTCTCCCGTACCCCGCACCCGCCTCGCTCCTGGTCCGCCACTTGGCAAGCGCGGGGGCAGAGCTGGCACTCCACGCGACGGTCGGGCAGCTGGCGGTACCAGGAGGCCTCCCGCCCCTCGATATGTCGGTCCGGCGGGCGAGACCACTGGGCCGAGGCCAGGCGAGGTACCCCGGCCAGCAGCGACGCCGCCGCGGCGGCCAGGAACTGGCGCCGACGCATCATGCCCCCACGATCTCCACCTGGGACGGGTCACCGACCCCCAGGCCGTACTGGTGCGCGGTGGCCAGCCAGCGGGGCGGCCGCCCGGCGGCGGCCAGGGTGGGGAGGCGGCGCCGGGTGCGTTCGGCGTCGATCACTCGCCACGCCCAGGCGTCAGCGGCCAAAAGGTCGGTGGACGCAGCCACCACCCCCAGCGGCCAGGTGGCGTCGGGGCGGTAAGCAGGGCCCCCGTGGCACTGGGCGGTGACGCCGTCCAGGATGGTGAGCCGCACCTTGTCGCGCACCAGGGGGTGGCGCAGCAGGTCGGCGAGGTAAGGGTCACAGTTGCTATCGTGGTATTTGTTGGGGTTGTGGATGATACCGTACCAGTTCTTGGCACCGGCCGAAATGCCCGCCAGGTCGTGGTCCTTGACGACGCCAAAGGAGACGAGGGCGGTGCACGTGGTGGAGGCGAGGCGGGCAAAGCACGACCCGATGGACCCGGAGGTGGAGGGTTCGGCGTCGTAGTCGTTGTCGATGGCTAGGCAGCGGTACGTGTCATGGTCACCGGGGAGGAAGCCAGCGCGCCGCAGCTCCCGAGTGGAGCGCTCGAACACGATGATCCGGTGGCGGGCAAGCCCAGCGTTGCCGAGGAGAGTGGCGAGGGCCTCCACCAGTTCGGGGCGGGGGGACATGCCCCGGCCGGCCAGGCAGTTGAGCTTGATGCCCACGGTGTCGGTGGGTTTGAAGAGGGCCCGCACCGCCGCCGCCGCCGAGGTGGCGTTCGTGGCCCCAACCAAGGCTTTCTCCAGGGCCGCGCGGGCGCTGGCCGGGGTGAGTCCCTCTGCGGGCAAGGCGGCGAGGCCGACGCGGGCGCGGGGGGCGGCGTGGGCATGGCGGGAGAAGGGGGCCGCCAGGGCGGCCACGCCGGCCAGTTGGGCCAGCTCCCGGCGAGTCAGCTGAGGGCTCATTCCTGTTCTCCAAATACCTGCGCGGTAAATACTTCGAAGGTGGCGCCGGAGCGCCAGGCGTCGCCGGGCAGGCCGGCCTTACGGGCCAGCTGGGTGAGGAAGGTGTCGCGGTCCCAGCCAGTTTCGGTGGCCACCTGGGGGAGGAACACGGCGCGCCGCCCGCCTTTAGCGAGGATGACGCCGTGTCGCCCCAGCTCAATGGCTTCCGGGCCGGGCACCGGGGTGAGGGGCGAGAGTACCGACACCTCTAAGCTGACCTGCGGCAGCTCGTCCCCAGCGAGGGGCGCAAAGCGTGGATCGTTGGCGGCCGATTGAGCGGCACGCACGATGGCGTCCACCAAGGGTTCCCGCGCTTCGATGGCGCCGATGCAGCCGCGTAGCCGGCCGTCGCGGGCGGCGCGGGCGCCAGTGTTGTGGATGGTGACGAAGACGCCGGCCACCGCCGCCAGGTTGCCGGTCACCGGGTGCTGAGCGAACCAGGAGGCCAGCTGTGGCCCTTTGTGGAGATAACTCTCCAGGGTTGCCCGCGCTAACGCTAGGGCGGCGCGCTGCTCGGCCTCGTCAAGGGTGCCGAGAACCGGCGGCGGCGCCGCCTCGCGCCACGGCCGCCAGCGCCCGGAAAAGGTCACCCCGACGTAAGTCACTACCTGGTGCACGTTGCCAGACACCTCGGCGGAGGTGGTGATATCCACTACCTGGCCGCTGCCTGCGAAGGCGTGGGCCAGCAACTCCAACAGCACGGTAATGGGGCGGACGCCGCACACCGTGTCGCTGCTCACTTCCACCTGGTGCCAGAAGCCGCGGGGGTCGATGGCGGCGGCGCGTTGGGCGGTGCGGCGGGCCAAGTCGATGAGAGTGACGGGCAGCTGGCGGTCGGTGGGGAAGGGGGCGTGCCCGTAAGGTTGGCCATGGTGGGTAAAGTCCGACGAAACCACCACCAGGGTCGAGCCATCGACGATAGCTGCAAGTCCCCTGGCCAGAGCTACCGCGTCTTCCCGTTTGCTGAGGTGGCCGACGAGGATTGGCACGATGGGCACGCCGGGCAGCGCCACCTGGAGGAAGGGCAACTCCACCTCCAGGCAGTGCTCGCCGTCGTGGGCGTAAGGGGGACCGTCGAAGAGGGGCGTGGCGCGCAAGACGGCCATTGCCGCCTCGTCCAGAGGTACGTTCCCCAGGGGCGTCCCGAAGGCGGTGAGGCGTCGGTCGGGCAGCGCTGCCCCCCGGAAGGAGGCGCGGTGGGAGGGGCCTAGGAGCACGACGCGGGAGATCTGGGCGCCTTGCAGGGCGGCAAAGGTCTTGCCGGCGGTGGCGCCGGAAAAAACGTACCCGGCGTGGGGGGCGATGAGGGCGCGGGGCGCCTCCACGCCCTGGCTGGGACGACCCATATAGCGGCGCATATCGGCGGCGAGCCGCGCCGGGTCGGCGGGGTAGAAGCTGCCGGCTACGGCCGGTCGGCGGACCTCGGCGGCGAGTAGCGTGGTGGTCATGAGCACCCCCGCGAGGAGGAACCACGTCCTCACAAAGACAGAAATAGGTCACCGACGGCGCAAAGACAAGGGCCGGTGGAGCTCACGCCGGGGCGGCGGCGATCATGCGGTTTAAGGGGTCGCGGGATTCGCCCACCGAGCTGACGCGAATTGCCGCCAGCTCACCCACCGGGCAGCGATGCTCGCAGATCCCGCAGCCGACGCACAGCTGGGGGTCGACGCGGGGCCGCTGCAGGCGCACGGGGCGGTCCTCCCGCCCGGTTTCCACCACCTCCTCGAGCCAGATGGCCTTGGGCGAGGTGGGGCACATCTCCTCGCACACGATGCACGGGGTGACCATGGCCCAGGGCAGGCAGCGCCCGTGGTCCACAAAGGCGGTGCCGATGCGCACCGGCGGGGCACCATCCAGGCCGGTCTTGCGCGCCGTGGTCAGCTCGGTGATAGCCCCGGTTGGGCACACCTCGCCGCAGCGGGTGCAGGCGAACTCGCACCATCCACGCCGGGGGACGAGCACCGGCGTCCAAAACCCTTCCACCCCGGCGACGCCGATGGCTGGGTGCAGGGCGTGGGTGGGGCACGCCTGTTGGCACAGGGAGCACTTGATGCAACGCTGCAGGAACTCCTGTTCGGCCAGGGCGCCGGGGGGGCGGATGAGCTCGGCGCGGGCGGCGCCGCGCCCGCCCCCCGCCGCTTGCAACAGGGGTGCGGCCACCAGCGCCCCCACGGCGGAGCCCAGCAGGTAGCGGCGGGACAGGTCCGGGCGGGCCGGCGCCGGCGCCGCCGGGGCTAGGAAGCGATAGCTCAGCACCCCCTCCTTGCACGAGTCGGTGCAGTTCAGGCAAACGTGGCACTCGGCCACCCGGTGCTCGCCCAGCGGCTCGTCCGCGCCCTGGCAGGCAAAGGTGCACAGTGAGCAGGAGCTGCATCCATCGCCGGCGCGCTGGATGCGGAGGAGGGCAAAACGCGCGAAAATGCCCAACAGCGCCCCCAGTGGGCAGAAAGCGCGGCAGAACAGGCGCGGAATGAAGCGACTGGCGACGACAATGGCCAGCAGCAAGGTGGTGGCCAGCCACCCCCCGGGTACCGCCGGGCCGCCGGGGAGCATCGGCCACACCCCGGAAGCCAGCCCCCGCGCCAGCAACGCCAAAGGATCCAACAACCCGGTTTGCAGCGAGCCGGCCAGGGCGGCGGCCAGCAGCGCCGCCAGGATGTAGGTTTTGAGGGCGTACCAGCGGCGGTAGCGGTTGACCTGGAGGCTCTCCCGCCGGGAGCGGGGGGAGAAAAGCCAGCTCGACAGTTGCTGCAGCGTGCCCAGGGGGCAGATCCACCCGCAGAAGACCCGGCCGAAGATGAGGGTGAGGACGATGAGCGCCACTGCCCAGACGAGGGGTCCGGGGAGGGTGCCGGCCGCAAAAGTCACCCCTACGGCGGCCAGTGGGTCGGTGTGAAAGAAGGCGGTGAAGGGCAGATCCCGCGGGTCGCCGGCCGCCAGGCGGGCCAGCAGCCAGAGGAACAGGGCCAGAAAGCACGCCTGGTAAAGCACCCGCAAGCGGCGCGTCCAGCTCATACCTGGTGCACCGCCTTGAGGTCGGCGCGGCCGAGGCCGCGCTGCTCGGCCAGCTCCAGGAAGGGGAGGCTCGCGGGGGCATGTCCCAGCTGCGCCGCCCCCCAGGCGTCGCACAACACCTGGTCGGTGCCCGCGGCCACCGCGTTGACCGCCTTGACGTCGTTGAGGCTGCCGCCCTGGGGGCCGTTGCGCAACAGCACCCGGGTGGCGTCAATTACTGTGAGGGTGGGCCGGAAGGCAGCGCCCAGCTCCGCGATAGAACGGTCAATGCTCTGGTGCAGGCGGTTGCGCCCCGGCCCCAGCACCCCGTACCAGTTTTTCATGCCCAAGGTCACCTTTGAGAGGGAGTGATGCTTGACCACCGGTACGTTGATGACCCGGTCGGCTTTGAGCAGCTCCTCCACCACTTCCAAGCCCGCAGCGAGACCGGTGAGGGCGGCGGGGACCATGGCCAAGCGGTGGGATTCGATCACCTCGGCCCCCGCCGCGCCGGCCGCTGCGCTGATGCCCGAGCGGGCGAAGCAACGCCGCGGGTCGTTGCAGGAAATGTCGGTGACCACCACGCGGCGCGCACCGGCGGCTCGGCACAGGCGCACCAGCTCGGCAACCACCTGGGGGTCGGTGTTGGCCGCCTGTTCGGGGATCCGGTCCCAACCCACGTTGGGCTTGATGAGCACGCTCTCGCCGCGGCGCACGAAGCGCTCCATGCCGCCCAGCGCTGCCACGGCGCGGCGCAGGTTGGCGGCGGGGTCGGGACCGCTGGCCGCCGCCGCCGGGGGGTACTGGGGGGAGGCGGGAACCCGCCAATCCGGCACCGAGGGAGCGGAGGCCTCAGCGCGGCGGCGGTCGTGGAAGAACAGCGCCCCTCCGCCCACCGCCCCGGCGGCCAAGCCGGCGGCGGCCAGGCGCGTGCAGGCCTCGCGGCGGGTGATGCGGTGGTGGTACGGTTGGCTCATGGTTCCCCCCCTTCATGCCAGGCCGCGAACAGCCGCTGCAGCGCCTCCTCGACGTCGGGGCCGGCGTGGTAGGCGGTGAGCTTCAGGTAGTCGGCCCCCCCCACCGCCAAGAGTACGCCCGCGTCCCACCAGGCGTCGGACGCGCCGGGCAGCGGCCGCGCCGCCGGCGGTCGCTCAGCCTCCAGTTGGGCGCGCGCCCCCGCCGCGGTGGCGAAGCGGTACACCTCCGCCGCTACCTCGAAGGTCCTCCCCTCCGCGCTGGTAAAGGAGTACGTCGCGGCGGCGCAGCGGCGAAACCCACGGGCCAGATAGGCGTCGGCGGCACCGTCGATGAAATCGTACAGCGTCTCAGGATCGTAGCTTTCCGGTTCGTCGCGGTGGGTGGCACCGGCTGCGTCGGCGGGGGGGAGCCGCGGGTGTTGTGCGGCTCGCAGGGCCTCCAACACCGCCGCCGGGTCCTGGCGGGTGGCCTGCCCGCGGTGCGCCACCCAGCCGCCAACGACGCCCAACAGGGCGAGCAGAGCGGCATGGTGCACCCGGAAGCGGGCCATCGAACCCCCCTCGGCTACTATCGCGGTTTCCCGTCTGAGCGTCAAGGGCAGGCGCGGGGCCACCGGAGGGTGCCGCTGTGGGTGTGGTGGGTCGCTGGCGGCGGGCCGGCCGAGGAGGGTGGGCAGGAACCGTGGCCTTGCCAGCGCCCGTACCCGCCCACCCGCCCGTGACGGCACGCGGGCCGGTGCCACGGCGCAGGCTCATGGGTACTGCGGGGGCTAACGCAGTTTCTTGAGGAGTTGCTCGGCTTGGGCGCGTACCCAGGGGTACTCCGGTGCCCAGCGGGGGTCGGGGGCGGTGTCGAGGATGTGCCGCAGCTGCTCCTGGGCTTCTCTCTTCATCCCCAGGGCCCGGTAGGTGTCGGCCAGGTACAAGCGTGTCAGTTCGTTGGCGGGTTCGTGGGCGAGGGACCGCTCCAGGTGCTGGCGCGATTTCTGGTTGTCCCCCCCTTTGAACCACGGCAGCTTAAAGTACAGGCGGCCCAGCAGACGGTCCGGTCCCCACGCCTCCACGCTGGGGTCCAGCCTCAGACAGGTGTCCATGGCGGCCAGGATCTCCGGCACCACCGCCAGAGACTTGAGGACCCCTCGGGCCTCGCCCCAGACGCCCAACAGCACGCCCAACCAGAAGTGGCCCTCCACGCCGTCGGGTCGCAGGGCCACCGCCCTCTTGGCGCGCCCAATGCCGTCCTCGAACACGTGGATCCGCTCCGCCGTGCGCTCCTCTGGCAAGGTGTAGGTGCCGTAGGCGTAGCACGCCCGCGCCCCCTGCCAATGCGCCTCGTACGACGATGGATCGGCGGCAGCCGCTGCCGCGAAGAGGGTGACGGCCGCCGCCGCCTGGGCGGGGTCGCCGCGGCGGTTGTACGCCTCTTGCGCTGCAGCCAGAGTCGCGCGGGGGTCGGCGGGGTTTGCTAGGGGCTCCCCAACGGCCAGGGGAAGGAGGAGTGCGGCGATGACGATCGACGAACCCATGGTACCTCCGGCGAGGGTCCTCAAGGAGTAGCGGGGGCCAGCGGGTGGCGCATGAGGTAGCGGTTGAACAGCCAGACGGCCAACGCTGAGGCAAAGCCGATGGCCATGAGCACCAGCCATCCCGTGGCGTTGGCCACCGGATCGAGCTGCAACAGGCCATTCTCCAGGGTCACCGCGTCCCGCGCCATGATCTCGTTGAATATGTACGCCCCCACCGGTCCGCCGGTGATGGAGCCCAGAGCCATGGGCAGGTTGGCGTAGCCGAGGAAGAGACCCTCCTGGCCTTTGGGGGCGAGGGCGCCGATGTACTCGTACATGCGCGCCGAGGTGAAGAGCTCGCCAAAGGCGATCAGCGACACCGTCGCGATGATGAACAGCGAGCCGATCGGCAGCCAGTGGATGGCGACGGCCCGCACGCCGCCGGCGACGAAAATGGGCACGATGTTGATGAGCATGGAGATACCGATGATGACGGTGCCCACGATGATCGACCGGACGGCCTTGAGCTTGCCGAACTGGGCAGTGATGAGGAGCTGGAAGCAGACGATGACAAAGGGGTTGGCGGCGGTGTACAGGTCCATGGCTGGGTTTTCTTCCAGCACCCGCTTGGTGTACAGGGGCAGCACGTTGTACACCTGCGCGTAGAGGAAGAAAAAGCCGCTCATCACCAACAAGAAGAGGGTGAAGCGGGGGTTGCGCAGCACCAGGATCATGTCCAGGAGGATACGCCCCACCGAGCGGCGCGGCGCCGCCGGCGCTGCGGCCGCCGTAGGTTCCCTGTAGAAAAAGAGCACGACAAAGAACGCCGCCACCGAGGCGCACGCGGCAACGGCGAAGATGTACGACAGGCTCGAGCCGGTTTCCGCCCGTTCTGCCCGCGCCACAACCCAGGCGATGAGGAGCCCAGCCGTGACCACCACGGCGGTGTAGGGGAGCGCCATGCGGCCACTACCACTGCCGGAGCTGCGATGCACCGAGCGGTTGACCAGGAGGATCAAGCCAAAGGCCGCCACCGCGCACACCGCCACCACCACAAGGATGGTTTCGCTGGCGTAGCCGCGCCGCACCACGTACGCCACGCCGCGCCCGAACAGCGAGCCGATGTTGATGACCATGTAGAAGATGGCAAAGCCGAGGGTGGCCCGCGCGGCGGCCGTCTTCTGTACCGTACCGGAGATGCACGGCTTGATCACCGAGCCGCCGACGGCGATGAGGAGGATGGCGATAACCACGGCCACCACCAGGGGGGCGGGCGCGCTGAACTCGGGTTTGACGGTGGCGGTGAGCTGGGCTGCGCCAAACCACACCGGCGCGCCCATGAGGGTGTAGCCGGCTGCCAGCAGGACGAAGGCGACCAGCAGTGAACGGCGGAACCCCACCTGATCGGCGATCGTCCCCGACAGGATCGGCAGGAAGTACACCAAATACCACAGCAGGCCGTTCAAGTTGGACGGCCAGTACGAGCCGAAGCCGAGCTGGCCTAAATAGATGACCACGAAGCTGGCGATCGAGTAATAGGCCGCGCGCTCGAACAGCTCGGTGACGTTGGCCCACCAGAACAGCGGGGGAAGTCTCTCGGGTTGAGTGGCAGTCACGCTCGCCTCCCGTGGTCCTCGATTGCATGACCGTGCATGGGGGAGGGCTGCGAGGCCGGCGCGGACAGCGCAGTGGCCAGACGTCGGCACCCCTCCTGGATCTCCTCGGGCTGAGCGAAGGTGAAACACAGGCGCAGAAACTCCCGGCCCGCGGCCGGCTCGCCCACCGTTTCCGAGGCATCGGGGTAAAAAGCCCGGCCAGGCAGGAACGCCACCCCGGCTGCGACGGCGCGTTGGAACAGCTCCTGGCAATCCTGGCCCGGCAGGGAGAGCCAGTAGAAGAAACCGCCCTGGGGTCGGGTCCAGCTGGCGTGGGCGGCCAGATGGGTTTCCAGAGCCTTCTCCATGGCCTCCGCCTTGACCGCGTAGTGCCTGCGAATGGCAGCCAGGTGGGCGTCCAGGTGACCGCGCCGGCAGTACTCGGCCACCAGCACCTGCGTCACCATGGAGGTGCACAGATCCATCCCCTGTTTGGCCAGCACCAGGCGGCGGATCAGTTCCGCCTCTCCCACCGCCCAGGCGACCCGCGTCCCCGGCGCAAGGATCTTGGAGAAGGAGGAGGCGTACAGGACACCCTGCCCCCCGGCGAGGGAGTACAGCGGCGGGATCGGTTCGGCCTCGAAGCGCAGCTCGCCGTAGGGGTCATCCTCCAGCACCGGCACCCCCAGGGTGGGGAGGAGAGCCGCCAGCTGCCGGCGGCGCTGGAGCGACAGGGTGGCGCCGGAGGGGTTGGAAAAGTTGATGACGGTGTACAGCAACTTGGGGGCCTGACCGGTCTCTCGCCGGCAGCGCTCCACCAGCTCCGGCAACGCTTCCACGAAGATGCCGTCGCCGTCGCTGGGCACCAGCATGAAGCGAGCGCCGGCGTTGCGCAGGGTGTGCAAGGCGCCCGGGTAGGTGGGCGACTCCACCAACACCACGTCGCCGGGATCCAGCAGGACGCGAGCAAGCATGTCTAGCAGCTGTTGGGAACCGGAGGCGATGGCCACCTGCGCGGGCGAGACGGGCTGGCCCAAAAACGCCGTCATGCGCTGGCACACCCACCCCACCAGCGGCGCGTACCCCTCGGTGGCGCCGTACTGCAGCGCCGTCCGGCCCTCCCCGAGGAGCACGTCGGCACACTCAGCGAAGCGCTCCACCGGAAAAATGGCGGGGTCGGGGAGCCCCCCGGCGAAGGAAATCATGCCGGGCCGCTGGGTCAGGGCGAACAGTTCACGGATGGGGGAAGGTCGCATCGCCTGAGCGATGCGGGAGTAAGGGTAGGAGAACGCCATTTATCACCTCGGCTCCCGGCGGAGCGCCGGCATTGTAGCCGGTTGGGTGCGCCGCGGGGCGCGGTGCACCCAACGCGGTGGCGGCGCCTGCCACCCCCCGGCGTGGAGCGCTCTCATCAAGCGGCAAGGGATGTATAATCACGCCTGAGGCTCAACACGCTTGGCCATCGGCGCCGTTCGAGTCGAGGGGCGATGGGTGACCAGTGCTTCGAGGATGTCACGTTGCGAGCGGGAGCTCCCTCCAGCGCGGGGGAGAAGTGGAGGAGAAAAAAGATGAAAGAGCTTAAACCGTTGATTCTCATGTGCACGGGTTTGGTGCTGGCTACAGGAGCGCTGGCGCTGCCGTCCCAACCACCGGCACCGGGGCCACAGCCGGTGGCTCAAACACAACCGGCGCCGCCAGCCATTACGCCGACGGATCCAAGGCTGCAACAGATCGTACAGCTGGTGCAGGCGGGGCTGTCTGAGTCGCTGATCGCCGAGTCAATTCAGAAGGAGAAGGTACCGTATAACTTGACCCCGCAGGATCTCCTCTACCTCAAGGAGAACCGCGTGCCCGAGTCGATCATCGCGGCGCTGCTGGCGGTTGAGGCGCCGACCAGTCCCGGGCCCGGCCGGCAGGTGGCATCCACGCCCGCCGCCGAAGCCGAGAAGGAGCACGCCATCGATGGACTGGTGCTGCGCACCGGCTCCCTGCGCCGCAACCGCCCAGGCTCCTTGGTCTTCTCGGGGGACAAGATCGAGTGGCGCGACGCCCGCGACGCGACTCTGAACGTGGAGATATTTCCAGCCGGGATCAAGAAGGTCGAGCTGACCTGTCGCACGGCGGCAGGGCAGTCGTTCTGCTACGAGCTGGAGATCGACATCACTCAGGGCGACAGCTTTAAATTCGAGGATGTCAACAAAGACAGCGGCGGAAACCGGAATCTTCTCGCCCTGCGCGACGCCTTCAAGGAGCAGTATCCGCGCATCCCCATCGTCGAGAAGCTCAAGAGATGACTCCCCTCTTGCCAGCAGCCGGGTGAACCGCGGGCCGAGGCAGACGCGCCTCGGCTCGTGAGTCCTGCCGGGCGATGGGAAAGATCGGCAGCTATGGCGCTGTCGGTACGTTCAGTGCACCCAGCGATCGGATGGGTCGCGGTCGACGAGCCGCAAGCGGGGGCGGCGGCGCATTCGCAGGCGCCCCTGTAGCCACAGGCGCTCCAAACGCAACCAGATGGTACGGCGTTGCCCCGGTCCCGAAATCACCAGAAAGGTAGCGGCGACGGCGCTGCAGATCCCGGCCAGGCCGGGGAGGTCGCGGGTGGACAGGTAGGCGATGAACGCCACCGCCACTTCGATCCACAAGAACCACCTGGCCTTTATGGGCAGGACGAAAAACAGCAGGATGGTGGCGTTTCCCCAGACGGTGGCGAAAGCGGCGATGAAAATCGCCATGAGCATGCGCTGCCCTTGCATGAGGCTGAAGGGTGCTGCCGGCGCTCCGCTGGCTATGGCGACGAGGACGGCGACCACAGCGGCCGCGGCGGCAACGCCGGCGAGCAGTTGCCAGAAGCGGCGGCGGCCCAGGCGGAAGAACACCTGGTTGCCGAACATGAAGAGGATCAGCAGCTCCAACAGGAACCACAACGACGGCGGCCCGAAGCCGACGAAGGGGTAGCTGAACAGCTGCCAGACGAACCCCATCTGCCACACGGCCGGGCTCAGGCGCAGGAGGGCCGGCAACCACGCCGTGCTGGCGAAGAACTGCAAGGCGTAGGTGACGAAGAGGGCGATCAGCAGGGCGACGAGGTCCCGGGCCGGAGGGCCAATGAGGCCGCCGAAGGTGGGCTGGGCTTGGGAGGGGACGCGGTAGACCATGGTTTCGCCATGATGATAGTCCAGCCGGACGTCGCCTGCGGGCGACGTCCCGTCCTGCGCGGGGCGGAGATGGCAGCGGCGGTGTGCGTGAGTACGTGCTTCTCAGCGGCACGACCCTTGCAAGGAAAAGCGTCCGGAGGTGGTAGCGATGACGTCTCGTCTTCTCCTTCTCCTCACCATCGGCGCGGCCGCGAGCTGGGCGGCACAAGCGCCGGAGCAGCCGCCGATGTTCTTCTCCGAGGTGCGAGTCAATAACATCACCGTTGACGTGAAGGTCACCGATGCCGCGGGGGTGCCGGTGGAGGGCTTGCGCCGCGAGGACTTCCGCATTTATGAAAACGGCATCCCCCAAGAGGTGACCAACTTTTTCGCCGTGGCCGGGGGAGCGGTGCGGGCTGCGGAGGACCGGGCGCTAGTAGGCGAACCGGCGCCCCGGCGGGTGCTGCTGTTCTTCGACCTGTACCAGATGATTGAGCCGGACAAGAACAGGGTCGTGGACTCCATGATCGAGCAGGTGGGGGTGGGTTTGCCGCCGGCGCTGGAGATGGCGGTGGTATCGTTCGACGGGACGTTGCGGGTGCACACTCCGGCCACCGCGTCGGCGGCGAAGGTTGTGGAGGCGCTCAAAGCGGTGCGTCGGCTGTCAGCCACCGGCCTGCAGCGCCAGATCACCCTGTCGGCGTTCAACGTACGGGATCTGCGCGATCGCGGTGGTTCACCGTTGGATCCCCGCTGGCGTTACTCCGACGTGGAGTATCGGAGAGCCCAGAACGCCGAGTACTGGAACGAGATGCGGCGCATCATCGGACGCGTGGAAAACGCCTTCACGGCGGCGTTGCAGCGCTTCGGAGGCGGTAAGGCGCGCAAGGTGGCGCTGTTCATCTCGCCCGGCTACCCGCTGAGCGAGAACTTGCCCGTGTACCAGGTCTACGACCTGTGGACGGATGCCCCCAGCGAGTACCGCACCTCCGGCATCCTGGCTCGCCTCGCTTACCAGGCCAGCGAGTTGGAGTACACGCTGTTCGCCCTCGACCCATCGGGCACGCGCATCGACACCGTGGATGCCTCCCGGGCCGCGCCGCCGGCCCTCAACGACGTGGCCAGCGTGTCGTTCTGGCGCGAGGCCGATCGCAAGGACAACCTCATTCGCGCGGCGCGACTTACCGGGGGTGAGGCGGTGTTTTCCAGCGACGGTGCGGCCATGTTGGCGGATGTGGAGCGCATCACCTCCAGCTACTACTCCCTTGCGTATCAGCCAGACCACGCCGGGGATGGGCGGCAGTACGAGATTCGCGTGGAAGTCGTGGGGCGGGACGATGTGCGGCTGACCCATCGCACCCATTACATCGATCGCCCCTTCGACGAAAGGGACGCGGAGCGGGCGCGCGGCGTGCTGCTCGCCGGTGAACCGGCCAACCCCTTGGGCGTGGAGCTGGTGCTGGACAAGCCGCAGAAAAGCTTCCGCATGGGCGCGGAGAAGATGCGCGCTTACCGCGTGCCGGTGGAGGTACGCATCCCCTACGCCAACCTCACCATGATCCCCCGTGGCCCCCTCGCCTGGGGTCAAGTGCAGGTGGTGGTGTTAGCCGTCGATCCGCAAGGCAACCAGTCCGACCTCTCCTTCCGCAAGGTTCCGATCCAGCTGGACCTGGCCAAGCTCGAGGAGGCGCGCCAGCGCGGTTACTTCACCTACACCATGACGCTGGAGCTAGAGGGCGGCGCGCGCTCCCTGCGGGTGGCCGTGGACGATCTCCTGGGGCGCTCGACGTCGGCGGTGGTGGCCGATCTCAAGCTGTGATGGCGGCCGGCGCCGTTTGCTAGACTCACGCCGGCGAGGAGGGGTGCGTGCGCAAGGCACTGGTGGTGGTTCTTGTTCTGGGCGCAGTGGGGGGGCTCACCTTGGCGCAGGAGAAGCCCCCCGCCGTCAAACCCCCCACAGAGCAGGTGGGGGGGTTGCGGTTCGTCGACGTATCCGAGGTGACCATCAAAAATGTGGAGGTCTCCGTCACCGATAAGGACGGACGCCCGGTCACCCACCTGCGGCGGGAGGATTTTCTGGTTTTCCAGAACGGCGAACCCCAGGAGGTGGTCAACTTCGCCTTCTATCAGGGCGACGCGGTGGTGCGTCCGCCCGAGGTCGGGCCCGAGCCCGAGGCGCCAGGGGCGGCGCCCGCTCCGACCCCCACACCCCGCGTCGAGGAACGCCGCGAACCGCGCTATCTCGTCCTGCTCATTGACAACGAAAACATCACCGTGTTCAACCGCAACCGGGTGATCAATCGGATGAGTGGGTGGGTGCGGGAGAACTTGAAGCCGCCAGATCAGATGATGGTGGTGTCCTACCAGCGCAGCCTCAAGGTGCTGCAGCCCCTCACCTCGGACCCGGAAGACGTCGCTTCAGCGCTGCGCACCATGCGTACCTTCGTGGGGGGCCGCGCTGAGGTGAATTCGACGCGCCGGGACATCGAGGATTTCATCGCCCAGGACAACAACAAAACCAGCCTCGATCGGGCGTTGGGTCGAGCCCGCTCCTTTGCTCGGGAACAGCGCAACAACCTCACCTTTACGGTGCGCGCCCTGCAGGACTTCGTGACCCAAATGAGCGGTCTGCCCGGCCGGCGGGCGATCATCTACGTCTCCGATGGGCTCCCCATGAGCCCCGGTTTGGAGGTTTTTTACGAGATTCAGGAGCAGTACCGGGATCCCGGCGCTCTCTCCCACGCCCGGGAGTACGACGCCACCGGCATGTTCCGCTCTCTGGTCACCAGTTGTGCTTCCGCCGGGGTAATGCTGTACACCATTGATGCCCGCGGGCTGCAGTCGGAGCTGGGCATCGAAGCGGAAAACCGCCAGTCCCGCTCCACCCTGTCCGCCGCCATGACGCGTTCCAACTACCAGGACTCACTGGTGTACATGGCGGAACAAACGGGCGGGTTGGCCATCGTCAACACCAACGATGTCGGTCCCGGGCTCAAGCGCATCTACGACGACTTCTCCACGTACTACTCCCTCGGGTATCGGCTGGTACCCACCGGCACTGATCGCCTGCACCGCATCGAGGTGAAGCTGAAAGGGTACACGGAGTACCGCCTCAACTACACCCGGACCTTCATCGAAAAGACCTTGCCCACACGCATTGCCGACCGGGTCATGACCGGGCTCACCTTCCCCGTGGCGGAGAACCCCCTGCACATCGCGGTGATAGCTGGCGAGGCGCTGCCCGCTTCGGGCAGCCGCTACACCCTCCCACTGGAGGTGCGCATCCCGCTGGCCAGCGTGGCGCTCATTCCCGACGGCGACGGCTTGTCGGGGTACGTGATGGTCTACTACGCGGCCCGCGACGACGACGGCAAGCAGTCCGATCTGCAGCGCCTGCCCCACACCATCCGGGTGAAACAGGAGGACTACGAGAAGGCGCGCGGCCAGTACTACACTATCTCTGCCTCGTTGCTCCTCGAGTCTGGTCGCTACCGGATCTCGGTGGGAGTGCGCGACGAGCTCACCAACCAGGCAAGTTTCGCCAGCCTGCGGCGCGAGGTGGGCAGCGTGAGCGCGCGGTGAGGGAGATAGCCGCTGGCCGCACTCGGGCCGGCCAGGCTCGATTGAGCGCCATGGGCCGCCGGCGAGGACTGCGCTGATGCTGGCCCCACTGGCGCTGGTCGCCGCCCAGGCGGTGGCGCCCCCACTGCCGGCACCCCAAAGCTTGGCGCGGTTCCCCGATGCCTCGTACTGGCCGGGGGCGGGGCTGCAGCAGGTGAGCAACATGCTGGCCGAGATTCAGCGCGACAGCGAGCAGGAGATGCGGTCCCACGGGCCGGGACCGCAGCAATTGGCGGCGCGGTGGGCGCGGGGTGGCTTGTCCGAGCGCGACCAGCTGGCTTTGCTGCTGGGCGGCGCCTCCTACCACCACCCCAGTCTGCTGCCGGTGTACGCCCAGGCCTTGCGCTCACCCTCCCTCACCGTGCGCCAGGCGGCCGCGGTGGGCCTAGCGTGGCTGCTGGGGGATCGGCCGGCGGCACCGCAGTCCATCCCTGACACGGCCGAGACGTGGCAACGCCTGGGCGCTTTCGCCGATGCTTTGGTGGAGGCCAGCCGTACCCGCTCTCTGGTGGGGATTTGGATCGACTCGTACCTCCACGGCAGCGGCCTGTTGCGGCCTGCTGGCCTGGTCCTGGCGCGAGAACCGAGTCGTTGTCTGGAAGCCATCGACGAGATCGCCACGCCCGGTGACCTGCCCGAGCTTTTGGCCCTGTGGCCGCTGCTGCCGGCGCCTCGGGATCGTTACGCGGTTCTGCGGACCCTGGAACGGATCATGGTGGCGCGGCTGGTGGCTGCACCGGCCGGGCCGCGGCGATCGTGGGGGACGTGGGTGTACGAAAGCGGCGCGGAGATCGTAGATACCTTCGTGGCGCAGCGCTGTAGCACGGTGGACGGGTGGGAGGTGGCGCGGCGCAACGCCATCGCAGTGGCGCGCCACGACGACGGCTGCGGCGGGTGTAGGCCCGAGCCCTGGTTGAAACTGCTGGAGGTATCGTACCCGCCGGTGTGGGCCCTTGCCTTGGAGGTTTTGCCCGCCTTCGGGGCGCCTGTGGTCCTCTACCAACGTGGCCAGCTCCCGGGGGGGGACAAGGCGCCGTCCCTGGAGCGGGTGCTCGGCTACTTTGAGGTCCGGGCCAACGCCCCGGGGGGGCGCCTCCAGCTTAGGGTACAATCGCCCACCGGCCCCGAGCCGGCCCCTCACCACGAATAAGGAGGAAACTGTGTCAAGCCCACTCGCCAACCTGCAACCGCACCTGGTTTGGAAGCATTTTGACGCCTTGCGTCAGATTCCCCGTCCCTCGAAACACGAAGAGAAGGTGGCGGCCCACGTCATTGCTTGGGCCACCGAGCGGGGTTTCCAGGTCCGCCAGGACGCCGCCGGTAACGTGGTGGTGGCGGTGCCCGCCACCCCTGGCCACGAGGGTGCGCCCATCGTCGTGCTGCAGGGCCACCTGGACATGGTGGCGGAGAAGAACCAAGACGTGCCTTTCGATTTTCTCACCGACCCCATCAACGTGCGCGTTGAGGGCGACTACGTCTACGCCACCGGCACCACGCTAGGCGCCGATAACGGCATTGGGGTGGCGGCGGCCATGGCCATCGCTGAAGACCCCGAAGCTGTGCACGGGCCGCTGGAGCTGCTCATGACCGTGGATGAGGAGACCGGTCTCACCGGCGCGCAGCAACTGGATCCTTCGCTGCTTGCCGGCCGCATTCTCATCAACCTGGATACCGAAGAGGACGGCGCCCTGTACATTGGCTGCGCCGGCGGCGCCGACTGCAACGCCACCTTCACCGTGACGCGGGAGGTGGCCTCCATGGCCACCGTGCCGCTGCGCATCTCCGTGCGCGGCCTGCGCGGCGGGCACTCCGGCGTGGACATCCACGAGAACCGCGGCAACGCGCTGAAGTTCCTCCTGCGGGCCCTTGACGCCCTGCGGTTGGCTGGGATCGACTTCGAGCTGGTGTCGCTGGCAGGTGGTAGCAAGCACAACGCCATTCCTCGCGAGTCTGACGCCATCATCCGCGCCGCCAAGGACACTGCGGCCCTGCGGGCGGCCATCGAGGGCGTCGCCGCGGTGCTCAAGGAGGAATACGGCGAGATCGACCCCAATCAGCGCTTGGAGGTAGCAGAGCTTGACGATTCCGATCAGTACCGGCGGGTGATGAGCCAGACCGACCGAGACCGGTTGCTGGATACTTTGCTGGCGTGCCCCCACGGCGTTCTGGGAATGAGTCGGGCGGTGCCTGGCCTGGTGGAGTCCTCCCACAACCTGGCGGTGGTGGTCACCGATGGAGATCAGGTGAGGGTCACCACCTCGGGACGCTCGTCGGTGATGCCGACCCTGAAGGCAGTGATGCGACAGGTGGAGGTCCTCTTCCGGCTCGGAGGGGCAACCCCCCACGTGGGCGGCGGTTACCCAGGTTGGAGGCCCAACCCCGACTCCCCGGTGCTCAAGACCGCCACCCGGGTGTTCGAGCGGGAACTGGGCGGCACGCCGCACATTCGCGCCATCCATGCCGGTTTGGAGTGCGGGCTCATCGGAGAGAAGTTCCCGGGCATGGACATGGTGTCCATGGGACCGCAGATCGAATCACCCCACTCGCCCGACGAGCGCGTGCAGATCTCCACCGTGGACCGCTTCTACCGCCTGCTCAAGGCGACCCTCGCCGAGCTGGCCTGACCGTCGAAACGCCGTGCGCTGCTGCGCGCCCCCGGTTTCCACCGGGGGCGCGTTGCTACCTACGCTAGGACAGTGGCCGTCGTTGTACACTTTCCCGCGCTATGGCGATGGGGCAGATAACGCTGGGCGAGCTGGTGTCGCGCCGCGGATGGCGGGTGTCGACCCCGGCCGAAGAGCTGGAGGCGGCCAACCTCGACACCGCCTTGCGGCTGGCGCTGCACCTGGCCGGCGTGGACCCCCCCGCGGATCTGCAGCCGTGGCGACAGGCGTTGTACCGGGAGGGGAGACGGCGATTGTTTCCCCAGCGGTTTGCGGCGCAAACCCCCGAGGTGGAACAGGTCGCCCACTTTTTCTTTCCCCTCGCCGAGGCGGTGATCACCGGCCAGGCGCAGCGGGGCGGCGACAGCATCGCCGTGCGCTTGCCCTTTCGTCCCCTGGAGGCGGGTGAGCTTTCGGGGTGGGCATCGGCTGACGAGTACGTCCGGCTGCTGGCTGCCCTGGAGTCCGAGGGCTTTCTGGTCACCCTGGCGATGGCGCAGCAGTGGCTGGGATTTTCCATCGCCGATCACGTGCTGGGGGTGACCGGGCTGGCGATTTTCATTGCCCGGCAAGTGGCGCGCTCCGTCCCCGTCTCGTTGCCCCTGCTGCACGGCGCGGCCATCGGCCATGACGTCGGCAAGTTCGGCTGCGTGGGCGACGAGGAGCGGCGCATCCCCCGGCTGCACTACTACTACACCCACCAGTGGTACCAGGCGCGGGGGCTGTCAGACCTCGGCCATATCGCCACCAACCACTCCTGCTGGGACTTGGAGCGGGTGCGCCTGCCGGTGGAGACGCAGCTGCTCATCTACGCCGACTTTCGCGTCAAGGACATGCCCGGGCCCGACGGCCGGCCGCGCATGAGTCTGATCCCGCTTAAGGAAGCCTTCGCTGCCATCCGCGACAAGCTAGAGAACCTGGACCGCGCTAAGCTGCGGCGCTACCACGGGGTGTACGGCAAACTGCGGGACCTGGAGGACTACCTGCTCACCTTGGGAGTGGAACTGGACCCGCCCGGGTTCGAGGGTCCACCCCGGGAGCGGCCGCGTATTCCGGCCGGGCTGGACGTGGTGGAAGTCATGGCGGGGCGCACCCGCCCGGACGTGGTGGCCCTCGCCACCGGCCCCCAAATCGCCACCGTGGCGCGCCTGTTTTCCACCGCCCACAACATCGGGGTGATGGAGCGGCTGCGCAACGTGGAGGCGATGCGCGGTCTGCTGGAGGAGGCGCGCTCGTCGGAGGGGTGGCGGGATCTGCGCACCTACCTGGGCGTGCTGGGCGAGTACTCGGCAGCCCTGTCCATGGAGCAAAAAGACCTGGCGTTGGAGTTCTGTTTTGAGCTGCTCTCCCACCGGGACGACGACATCCGCTACCACGCCGCCAACCGCATCGGCGATCTGTTGGCGCTGGAGGAACGCTTTTGGACCAAGGATCTCCCGGAGGGGGTTAGAGTGCCGGAGAGCACCTGGGCGCTGCGCCGCCTGGAGCAGGTGTTCGCACTTCTCGATCGGGCCACGGCGGAGCAGGAAGAGGACATGGGACCGGTGGAGCAGGAGTTGTACGCCATTCCGGTGATCCTGCGCCGGCTGGCCCGTAACGCCCAGCAGGACCTGCGGCGCAATGTGCTCCACTTGGTGCTGGAGTGGGCGCGCGCTCGCATGGAGGACACCCGGCCGCTGGTGGGACTGTACACCTGCGAATCACTGGAGGTACTGCTCCCCTTTTTTGACGCCAGCCAGCGCCTGGAGCTGCTGAAGATCGCCCAGGCGTGGGCACACCACGACGCGGTGAACACGCGTCTGATGGCGTGGCGGGTGATGCTGGGTGTAGCCCGGGGGTGGCGCGGCCACCCGGGAATCAAGAAAGGTGTGCGCGACTGCGTCGGGCTGCTGGCATCCACTGCCAGTGCTGCGGGTTTGGTTGCCGAGCTGTTCCTGCTGGAGGAACTTGCCCGACTCGCCGAGGCCGGGGGTGTGGTGGAGCGCTGCCGGGAGCAGCGCGAGGTGGGGCGGACGCCGGTACGGGAGGTGATGCTGCGCAATCTGAAGAGCCGCGTCGGTTGGGTGGAGAAAAAGGTCAACTGCGACTACCTGGTGGCCCGCGCCCGCGCCAGGTTGGCGCGGGGGGAAGACCCCGAGTCTCACTTCGCCAACGAGGTGGCCTTCCACCTGGCCAACATCCTCAAGGTAAGCCGCGTGGAGGGGGCGCGCTTCCACGCTGGCCGCTGCCTGCTGGAGCTCGCGTCGCAGCTGTCGGTGCAGCAGCGCAACGATCTGGCGGTGGAGCTGCTGCGCTCGTTGCAGCTGGACGTGGAAGCAGTGACCCGCTACATCCCGCGCTTTCTGGCGGCGGTGGTAGCCACCCTGCCCGAGCAGGAGTTTTTGGAGATTCTCGACGACATCGAAATGGACGTGCGGCGCGGCTCGGAGGCCCTGCAGCGCCTACTGCTGCAAACCACCGGTTGGCTGCTCTGGCACGTGCCCAGCGAGCAGCTGACTCGTGACGTTCTCCGGCGCCTGGTGGGGATCATCATGGGTGCCCTCGCCGAAGAACGGGCCTCCACCGTCCACGAGGCGCTGGCCCAGGTCTCCATGGTACTTCACCGGCTGATGCGTAAGCACACTGGGGACAACCGCTTCAGCCAGATCCTCGGCCTCGCCACCAAGCAGTTTCTCACCCTGGTGGCGCACCGGCCGGGCGATCGCGGGCGGTTTTTCCTCATCGCCTCGGCCCTCAACCACCTGGATCTCGCCTTACACCGCGCCCGGCCCCGGCCTCGCTTCCCCCGCCGTCCGTCGGTGGCGTTGATGCCGGGCACCTTCGACCCTTTCACCGTTGGGCACGCCGAGGTCACGGCGCAGGCGCTGAAGTACGTGGATGAGGTGCTGGTGCAAGTGGACGACTACTCCTGGCGCAAGCATGCCCAGCCTCGCCGAATTCGCCAGGAGCTGGCGTGGATGGCGTTGGCGCCGCTGCCCGAGGTGTTCCTCTCGCCCCTGGAGCCACCCATCAACATCGCTAGCCGCGCGAGCCTCGCGTCGTTGCCGCGCCGGCTGGGGCATCGCCCGGTGCGCTTGGTGGTGGGTACCGACGTTTTGGAAGGGGCCTCCGCCTACCGCAGCCCCGATGCGGCGGTGTGGGAGATCCCCCACATCCTCATCGATCGCTCGGAGGCCGCCTCCCAGGAGTGGCGCTCCAAGCTGCCGCTCTTTCGCGCCGGGGTGGAAGTGGCGACGGTGCCGCCGCGGGTCTCAGCGGTGTCATCCACCTCGGTGCGGCAGGCCCTGCGGCGGCAGGAAGCGCTGCAGGCCATGTGCGACCCGTTGGTGGCGCGCATCCTCTCGGAGCGCCAGCTGTACCTCAATTTCCCCTCGGCCAAGGAGACGGTGAACGTCCCCCGCCTGCGGCTTTCGGTAGAGGAAGGCGCCGAGCTCCCGGCGGCGCTCACCCACACCGCCCGGCTGGAGACCCTCTCCCCTGGGGGGCGACGCTCCCGCGGCCGCAGCGAGACGCTGGTGCTGCGGGAGGGGGAGAGCGGGCGGCCGCTGGCCGCCCTGACCTGGACCGAAGTGCCGGCCGCAGAGTTGCCGGTGGCCGTCAACGACCGCACCCTCACCCCCCACCTGGACGGCCGCCTGTTGGGGCGGGGCGCCCTGGTCACCGCCGTGGCCGCCGACGGTCCTCTGGACACCTGCCCGGCCATGACACCCCTGTTCGCCAAGGCGATGGCCCGGTGGATGGACGCCGGTCTGCTGTTCGCGCTGTTCGGCCTGCACCGTGGCGCGGACGCGGCGCTGGAAGGTCCCCTGATCCAGTCGGGGGCGTCGTGGCTGACCGACAAGGCAAGTGTCACAGAAGAGGGGCGGCGCTGGGCGGCGGTGTCGCTCACCGATCCGCTGCTGCTGCTGTGGGACATGGGGTTCGTGTTGCAGCCCCGCTACGGCGAGGCGCCGTCGGTGCGGCGGGTGATCGAGGAGAACCGGCGGGCCATCGCATCGTTCTTCGCCGCGCGCCACCCCGGCGCCGCCTTGCTGCAGGTGCAGGAGCGGGAGGTCAAGCGCGAGGTGGCAGTGTGGGCGCGCCAACGCCTGGCGGGGGAGGGGAAGGGGTGGGTGGTGCTGGGGCTGGGTACCTTTTTCGTGCGTGACCTGGTGGGCGACCACCCCACTCTGGCGCTGGAGTTGGAGCGCTTCCTGACCTGGGAAGGGTACGAGGCCGGCACCCACCCGGCGCCCGGCAGTCCGCCCCTGGAGCTGCAGCTGCACACCGCCCGCTCACTGGGGCGCGAGGCCCTGCTGCTGGCCCCCGTGCTCATCGACGTGGAGCCGCTGTTGCAAGTGGTGGAGGCGGCCCGCGCCGCCGGGGTGAGGCTGAGGGAAGTGCTCATCGGCATGACCTCAGCGTCGGTGCACGCCACGTTGCACCTTAAAGGCATTCGTCACCGCTGCGGTGCCATTGTGCCCCGCTGGCGCGGGGTGTTGCGGGAAAGCGCCATCGCGCCGTTCATCGGCGGTTGGAGCATCCTGGGGCGGTCGTTCATGCAGACCGGGTCGCTGTTGCCGTCCCTCAACGACTGTCTGCCGTACCACGATCCCCACCCGCTGGGCCTGGACCGCGGGGGAGCTTTGGACTTTTCGCGGCTCGCCCTGGAACTCACCCGCCGGCTACTGGAGTCCATCGAAGAACTGTTCCGGGCCACCGAGTCTCGCTTCTTGAGCCTGCCGGAGTTGGGCGCGGTGGTTCGAGTGCCCCGTTGCCCACCCATGCCGGAGGGGTTCGAACCCCCACGGGACCGCTTGCCTAGCCAGCTGCTGGCCGAAGACCTGCGTGCCCTGGCCCGTCTCCACCCCGAGTCCCACGAGGCCCACCGTACCCGCTGGAGCGGGCGGTGACCCTGTACGGTCACGGCCGCGCCGCCATCCTCGGCGACCCTATCACAGCCGGTCGGCTAGGGTGGGAGGTACGCCCCGCCGGCGTACCTCCGCCGGAGATCGTGCTCGAACCCCGCACCGGCGACCCGCGCCGGGAGCCGTGGATCGCGCCTCCCGGGTGGGTGCCGCGGCCGGGGTGCGAGGGGTTGTGGCACGAGGCGGGCGCCGGCGGCGAGCGCTGGAGCTTCCTCCCCGACCCACCTGGGGTGCTGCGTTACCTGGAGCGACTGGCGCGGCCAGCCCCCACCGAAGGGGTGGTGGTGGCCATCGCCGGCCTGGGGCGGGTGGGGGGGGTAGCGGCAACGCACTTGGCGGCCACGCCTTGCGCCGTCTCGGGGGTGCGCGAGTTGCTGGTGTACGACGTGGACGCTGCCAACTTGGAACGCTGGTTTTTGGAGCTGTCGTCCATCGCCGGGTGGCGGCAGGAGGAGCCCCTGCCGCGGGTGCGCCTGACCAGTCCCGAGCAGCTCTTCAACGAGTGCGACGTGTTCCTGTTCGTGGCCACCACTGGGGTTCCGCCCCTGGGCACCATGGGGGACGTGCGGCTCGTACAGTTTGCGCCTAACCGGGCACTGCTTAAGGGTTTGCTGGAACAAGCGCGGGCCGCGGCGTTTGCGGGGTTGTTTCTGGTGGTCTCCGACCCGGTGGACTGGTTGGCCCAGGCGGCGTTCGTGGACAGCAACAGCGATGCCTCGGGTCGCTTCACGGGCCGGGGCCTGGCCCCCGAGCGGATCGCCGGCCTGGGGCTGGGGGTGATGTGGGCCCGTGCCTTGGCGGCGGCGCGGCGGGAGGGGTGGGAGCCGGTGGTGGCGCAGCGCGGCGTCGCCTACGGACCCCACAGCACCGAGGTCCTTGCCTTCGACGACATCCAGCGGCCGTCGCAGCAGCGCAGCGAGGTCCTGACCCGGGCCGCCCGGGAGTGGAACTATCTGGTGCGCGGTCTGGGTTTCCTCCCCTACGTGGGGCCGGGGGTGGCGTCGGTGGGCTTGACCCTGCCGCGCTTGCTGCGCGGGCTGGAGATCCCCGCCAGCGTGTTCCTGGACGGTCTCTACTTCGGCGCGCCGGCCCGCGGCCCGGAGGCGTTGCTGCCGGCTGGGCACGCCGCCGCGCCGGCGGTACGCCAGGCTGTGGCGGAACTGTACGGCCGGCTGGTGGGGCAAGCGCACGAGCTGGGCCTGGTGTTCCGCTAAAGCCGGGGAGTTGGGCCCCCCCGATGCGACGGTGGCCGCGGGAGGGGAAGAACGCTGGACGCGGTGGGAATCCTTGGCCGAAAGGTATCCCACCGCGGCCCCCTCTTTGCCGTGGCCGGCGGGCACTGCTAGGATGGCGTGGCCCGCCCGCGCGGGCGCCTATGCGCGGCCACGAGACTCTGCTTATCCTCGATTTCGGTTCCCAATACACGCAGCTCATCGCCCGCCGGGTGCGCGAGCTGGGGGTGCGCAGCGAAATTCGCCGGGGTGACCTGGCGGAGACCGAAATCCGCGCCCTCTCCCCGATAGGGGTGGTGCTGTCGGGCGGCCCTTCGTCCATCTATGAGGAGGGAGCGGTGCGCCCCGACGCTGCGGTGTTCGCCCTCGGCGTGCCGGTGCTGGGCGTGTGCTACGGGCAGCAGGCGATGGCCCACCTGCTGGGCGGGTACGTGGAGCCGGCTGGGCAGCGAGAGTACGGCGCCGCCGAGATCGAGGTGGACCTCTCCTGTCCGTTGTTCGCTGGGACACCGCCCCACCAGCGGGTGTGGATGTCCCACGGCGATCGGGTGGGGCGCCTGCCACCCGGGTTTGCGGCGGTGGGACACACCCCCAACTCACCGGTGGCAGCCATGGCCGACGGGGCGCGCCGCCTCTTCGGCATCCAGTTCCACCCCGAGGTGCGGCACACCGAGTGGGGCCGGCAGATCCTCGACAACTTCTTGAACCTGTGCGGCGCGCGGCGCGACTGGACCCCCGCCTCGATCCGGCGCGAGGCGGTGGAGGCGATCCGCGCCACGGTTGCCCACGGCCGGGTGATCGTGGCGTTGTCGGGGGGCGTGGACTCTTCGGTGACCGCGTTGCTCTGCCGGGAGGCGGTGGGCGAGCGCACGGTGCCCATCTTCGTGGATACCGGCTTGCTGCGCCTGGACGAGGGGGACAAGGTGGAGCGGCGCTTTGCCGAGCACGGCCTGCCGGTGCAGCGGGTTAACGCGGCGGCACGCTTCTTCGCCCGTCTGGAGGGGGTCGAGGACCCGGAGGAGAAGCGGCGGCGCATCGGCCACGAGTTCATCGCCGTGTTCGAGGAGGAGGCCAGGCGTTGTGCCGATGCCCGCTACCTCGCCCAAGGCACGCTGTACCCGGACGTCATCGAGTCCACCTCGGTACGCGGTCCCTCCGCTACCATCAAGACGCACCACAACGTTGGCGGCTTGCCCGAGAAGCTGGGCCTGCAACTGGTGGAGCCGCTCAAGGAGCTGTTCAAGGACGAAGTGCGGCGGGTGGGGGAGGAGCTGGGTCTGCCGCCGGAGTTCGTGTGGCGCCACCCATTTCCGGGACCCGGCCTGGCGGTGCGGGTGCTGGGAGCGGTGACCCCCGAGCGGGTGGCTTTGCTGCAGCGCGCCGACGCCATCTTCATGGATGAGATCCGCGCCGCTGGCCTGTATCGGGAGATCTCCCAGGCGCTGGCGGTACTGCTGCCGGTGCGCAGCGTCGGCGTGATGGGTGACCAACGTACGTACGAAAACGTGGTGGCGCTGCGCGCCGTGACTACCGAGGACTTCATGACCGCCGACTGGTTCCGCTTTCCCCCGGACGTTCTGGACCGGATCGCGCGGCGCATCGTCAACGAGGTGAAGGGGATCAATCGGGTGGTTTACGATGTGACGGCGAAGCCACCCGGCACCATCGAGTGGGAGTGAGAGGTAAGGTCCCCACCTCGAACGGTCGGGGTAGGGACTGGATGCTGTGAGGTAGGAGGCTGCTTCTGGATCCGCCGGTTCAGCCTTACCCGGCGGTTTTCTCGGCTCCGCCAGGCCGAGACCCTGGGCCAACCCGCGGAAGGCGGGGGACAGGGCAACGAAGGGGGTGAATGTATGGCGAAGCGCAAGGTCGTGATCATGGGGGCGGCGGGACGGGACTTCCACAACTTTAACTGCCTGTTTCGGGAGGATCCGGAGGTGGAAGTAGTCGCCTTTACGGCGACGCAAATTCCGGACATCGAGGGGCGGGTGTACCCGCCGGTGCTGGCGGGGCCCCTCTACCCCAACGGCATCCCAATCCTGGCCGAGGAGGAGCTGGAACACATTGTCCGCAAGCATCAGGTGGACGAGGTGTGGTTCTCCTACTCGGATGTGTCGCACCAGTACGTTATGGACAAGGGAAGCCACGTGGTGGCGTGGGGGGCGCACTTCGGCATCTGCTCGGCGGACAAGACGATGCTCCGGTCCTCCAAGCCGGTCATCGCCATCACCGCGGTGCGTACCGGCGTAGGCAAGTCCCAGACCACTCGCTACGTCTCCCGCATCTTGAAGGATTTGGGCAAGAAGGTGGTGGCCATCCGCCACCCCATGCCGTACGGTGACCTCGCCAAGCAGGTGTGCCAGCGCTTCGAAACCTATGACGATCTGGATGCCCACGACTGCACCATCGAGGAGCGGGAGGAGTACGAGCCGCACATCGACAACGGCTTTGTGGTGTACGCTGGGGTGGACTACGAAAAGATCCTGCGCGAGGCTGAAAAGGAGGCCGACGTCATCCTCTGGGACGGCGGCAATAACGACACGCCTTTCTACAAGCCGAACTTGCACATCACCTTGCTCGACCCGCACCGGGCTGGCCACGAGGTCAGCTACTACCCCGGACAGACCAACTTCCTGATGGCCGACCTCCTCATCATCAACAAGGTACAGACCGCCGACCCGGTCAAGGTGGAAGAGGTGGCGGAACGTTGCCGCCGCCACAACCCCCGCGCCCGGGTGATCCGCTGCGCTTCTCGGATTGCCGTCGATCGGCCCGAGCTGATTGCCGGCCGGCGGGCGCTGGTGGTGGAGGACGGTCCCACCCTGACTCACGGTGGCATGACCTACGGCGCCGGCTGGTTCGCCGCCAAGCAGGCCGGGGCGGTTGAGATCGTCGACCCCAAACCGTACGCCGTGGGGACTATCGCCGAGACCTACGCGAAGTACCCCAACGCCGGGCAAATCCTGCCGGCCATGGGGTACTCGGACCAACAGATCGCCGATCTGGAGGCGACCATCAACGCCACCCCCTGCGACGTGGTGGTGGAGGGGACGCCCATCGACCTCACCCGCCTCATCAAGGTCAACAAGCCCATCGCCGGCGTCACCTACGAGTTGGAGGAACTGGACGGGAAGGTGATCCACGAGATGGTCAAGGCCGTGCTGTAGGCGGAAGAGGCCATTGGGGCAAAGACCTGGCGCCCACGCCGCGGCTCGTCAACGGGCGAGCCGCGGCTGGCGGGCGCGCCGCCACCGGCGCGGATCTCCGCCCCACCCACGAACACCGAGCCCGGTCCCGGCCTCGCCTGGGGCGGGCCCGCAGGCCCGCCCTGCGCCGGCGTTCGATGACGGGAAAAAGGTGCGAAACTAGAGAGCAGCACGGTGACGGCGGTGTGGATCGCGGCGCTGGCGTGGTGGCTCGCGGTGGCGGGCGCTGGGGGCGACACGGGAAGGGTGGCCGCCGGCGGGGATGGTACAGGGTCCGACCAGGCTTCCCGGCACACAGCGGCTACGCCCGCTGAACTGCTGGCCCGGGCACGGCAGATCGTGGAGCGGCAGCCGCGGGAGGCGGCGGAGCTGGCGCAACGGGCCGAGGCCATGGGTGGCCGGCTGGGCGATCCCACGGTGGTGGCGGGGGCGGTTTTCATCCGTGCCGACGCGGCGCGAGTTCAGGGAGAGCATCGCGCCGCCTTGGAGCTATACCACGAGGCGCATCGCCGCTTTTCCGAGCTTGGCGACCCCATGGAGCTGGGCCGCAGCATCCGGCGGCTGGGCGACATGTACTACTTCCTCACCGACTTCGAGTCCGCCCTTAGGTACTACTTGAAGGCGATGCAACACTTTGAAGGGCTCATGAACCAGTCTGACGCCAGCACGGCGGCGTTGCATGTGGCCCATCTCCACGCGGCCATCGGCAACGTGCTTAAGGCGCTGGGCGATATTCCCCGGGCCATGGAGTACTACGAGAGAGCGCTGGACAAGTATGGTCGCCTGAACAACCCCGGGGGGGTAGCGGGGTGCCGGTACAACCTGGGGGTGCTGCAGGAGGAGCTCAAACAGTTCGATGCAGCCCTCGCCTCCTACGGGGAGGCGCAGCGCGCGGCCGAAGCTTTGGGCGACCAGTATATCTTGAGTCTGGCCCTGGCCAGCACCGGCTCGGCCTTGCGCTCGGCTGGGCGGCTGGGGGAGGCTGAGGTGGCCATCGGGCGCGCTTTGGAGGTGTGCCAGCGGATGGACAGGCGGCGCGGCATCGCCGACAACTTGCTCAAGCTGGCCAGTGTGCAGCGGTTGCAGGGGCACCTGCCAGCCGCGTTGCTAAGCGCCCAGGAGGGGCTGGCGCTGGCTGAGGGGCTGGAGGACCGGCGCATGGTCGCCGATGCCCACCGGGAGCTGGCGGAGGTGTATGAGGCCATGGGCCGGCCGAGGGAGGCGCTGGCCAGCTTCCGCCGCTTCGAAGTCATCGACGAGGAGGTGGCCGGCGTCGAGAAGTCGTCTCAGGTCAGCAAGCTGATGATTGCCTTCGAAAGCGCCCGCAAGGAGCAGGAGATTACCGCTCTACATGGGCAGCGGCAGGCCGAGCGTCGCGTCCGCTGGGCGGTCACAGCGATGCTGGGGTTGGCGCTGGTGGTGATTGGCCTGCTGGTCGCCGGGTACCGACTCAAGGTGCAGAGCGCCAACGCCATCGCCGCCAAGAACGCGGAGCTGGAGCAAGCCTACGCGCGGGTGGAGGCGCTGGCACGCATCGACGAGCTGACGCAACTGTTCAACCGCCGCGGTATTTTCGAGTTTCTGCAGCACGAGGTGGCCCGCAGCCGGCGCGAAAAGTTGCCGCTGGCGCTAGTGTTGGGGGATATCGATAATTTCAAGGGGGTCAACGACACCTGCGGCCACGCCACCGGCGATGCCGTACTGCGCGCGGTGGCCGAGGCGATTCGGGGGAGCGTGCGGGTTACCGACGCGGTGGCGCGCTGGGGGGGGGAAGAGTTCTTGGTGGCGCTCCCGGCCACCGGCCTGGAAGGAGCTGCACTGGTGGCAGACAAGATCCGCGCCGCCGTTGCTGCCGTGGCCGTGGCAGGGGCCGGCGAGGTCGGGGCGATCACCATCACTTTGGGAGTGAGCGTGTGCCTTGACGGCGATCTGGAGGCGGCGTTGCGGCGCGCCGACGCGGCCGTGTACGAGGGCAAGGGGGCGGGCAAGAACAGGGTCTGCTTGGCGCCTGGGTAGTTGGCGAGGGACGGCCGCGCTAGCATGGTCCGGCATGGCGCCGCTCGTTTCTGCCGACCACCACTGGCTGCTGTGGGCGGTACTCTTGGCCACCGGTGCCGCCGCTTTGGCCGCCGAGCGCACCCGCTGGGGGCGCAGCGTCTCGGGCGCGGTGTTGGCCATTGCCGGGGGATTCGTGCTCTCCAACGCCGGCGTGCTCCCCGCCCACGCGCCGACCTACGACGTGGTCTGGAGTTACCTGGTGCCGCTGGCCATCCCGCTGCTGCTGGTGCGGGCAGATTTACGACGCATCCTGCGGGAGGCGGGGCCGATTCTGCTGGCCTTTGCCTTGGGGGCAGCGGGCACGGTGGTCGGCACGGTGGTGGCCTTTCGCCTGGTGCCGCTGGGTGAGGAGGGGTACAAGCTGGCGGGCGTGTTCTGCGCCAGCTACATCGGCGGGTCCATCAACTACGTGGCCACCGCCCAAACCCTCGCTTTGCACTCGCCGGACCTCCTAGCGGCCGGGGTGGCGGCGGACAACTTGGTGATGACGCTGTACTTCCTGGTGCTCTTTGCACTGCCTTCGGTGGCTTGGCTGCGGCGCCGCTACCCGCAACGGGCCGGGATTGCCAGCGGGGGGAGTGAAAGCTCGCCCTTGTCGTCAGCGGAGCCCATCACCGCTTTGGGTTTGCTGACGGCGCTAGCGTTTGCCGCCACCACCTGCGCCGGCGGGTTCGCCCTGGCGGTGGCGGCCGGGGCGCCAGCGGCCGGGATCTTGATCCTCACCGCCCTGGCTGTGCTGGCAGCCACGCTCTTCCCCCGCCGCCTGGCGGCCCTTGCCGGTGCCGACCAGCTGGGGGTAGTGCTGATGCAGGTGTTCTTCGCCACCATCGGCGCCGGGGCCCACGTAGGTACCGTGCTGCGGGTGGGGCCCTCGCTGTTCGTGTTCGCGGCGGTGATCCTGGCGGTACACCTAGCGGTGCTGCTCCTGGCTGGTCGCCTGGTGCGCGCCGACCTCAAGGAGCTGGTGGTGGCCTCCAACGCCAACATGGGCGGACCGGCCACCGCCGCCGCCATGGCTGTGGCGCGGGGGTGGCGGGGACTGGTGATCCCGGCGGTGCTGTGCGGCACCTTGGGCTACGCGGTGGCCACGTTCATTGGCGTGGCGGTAGGCAACGCGCTGCGCTAAAGGGCCGGCGCGACCACCGCCCGGACGCCCGCAGCAATGTCGGCGAATCGCCTACAATGCCCCGGGCCTGAGTAACGCCCGCACCATGGGAGGATCTTAATGCCGCACGTCCCACACGATGTCCTCAATCTGCAGCTGGCCGAAGCTGGTTCCCGCCGTATCGCCTGGGCAGACCGCCACATGCCGGTGCTGGCGTCGATCCGGGAGCGCTTCGAGAGAGAAAAGCCGCTGGCGGGACAGCGCATCGCCGCCTGCCTGCACGTCACCACCGAGACCGCCAACTTGGTGCACACCTTGCAAGCGGGGGGCGCCGAGGTGCGGCTGTGCGCCTCCAACCCCCTATCCACCCAGGACGACGTGGCCGCCGCGCTCGTGGTCCACCACGGCGCCGGCGTCTTTGCCGTCAAGGGTGAGGACAACGCCCGCTACTACCGGCACATTCGCGCCTGCCTGGAGATGTGGCCGACCATCACCATGGACGATGGCGCCGACTTGGTGTCGTCGCTGCTGTTGGTGGCGCGCGGCGAGCTGGAAGGGCTCCACGAGGAGGTGCGCACGTTGGCCGTTGGGCTGGGGGAGGCGGGGCGGGCGAGCCTCATCGCCGGCGTGCTGGGCTCCACCGAGGAGACCACCACCGGGGTGATCCGCCTGCGCGCCATGGAGCGCGACGGAGCGCTGCGCTTCCCGGTCATCGCGGTGAACGATTCGGACACCAAGCACCTGTTCGACAACCGCTATGGCACCGGGCAGTCCACCATCGACGGCATCGTGCGGGCCACCAACGTGCTGCTGGCCGGCGCCACGGTGGTGGTGGCCGGGTACGGGTGGTGCGGACGCGGCGTCGCCATGCGGGCGCACGGGCACGGCGCACGGGTGATCGTCACCGAGGTGGATCCGGTGAAGGCGCTGGAAGCAGCCATGGACGGGTTCGCCGTGATGCCCATGGCCCAGGCGGCACCCCTCGGCGACCTGTTCGTCACCGTCACCGGCAATATTAACGTCATCACCGCGGCCCACGCGGCACTCATGAAGGACGGCGCGATCCTCTGCAATTCCGGCCACTTCGATGTGGAAATCGGCCTGGGCGAACTGCGCCGCGTGGCCCGTCGGGTGTACCCCGTGCGTCCCTTCGTGGAGGCCTACGAGCTGGCGGAGGATAAGACTTTGTACGTGCTGGCGGAGGGCCGCTTGGTCAACCTGGCGGCGGCCGAAGGGCACCCGGCTGCGGTGATGGACATGTCCTTCGCCAACCAGGCCTTGGCCGCGGAGTTCTTGGTGCAGCATGGCGGGCGCATGGAGCCCCGGGTACACCGGCTGCCCGCCCAGCTGGACCGCCAGATCGCGCTGCTTAAGCTGGCCACCATGGGCGTTTCTATCGACGCCCTCACCCCCGAGCAGGAGGAGTACCTGGCGGGGTGGCGCGAGGGGACGTAAAACGCCCCCCCAGCGCTGCTACGGCTGTGGCAGTGACTTGTGGGTGCCGTCGCAGTAGGGAGGCGTGCGGGTGTGCTTGCACTGGCAGAGAAACACCTCCTGCTCCTGATCGATGACCAGTTTGTCGGGCGCGAACCCCGTCCCCTTGTGGGAGCCGTCGCAGAACGGCTGTGTCGCCGAGCGACCACAGGTGCACCACCAGTACGTGCCCGGCGCCAAGGTGAGGCGAGCAGGCTTGCGAGCCGCAATGACTGGTTCGGACATCTCGTTTCCCCCAAAGGTCAATTGGGGCCGCCACGGGGCACGGGCGGCCGCCTAGCTCGGCTGGCGTAACGGAGCGATCCGGGGGCCCATTCCACGCCCGTCTGACCCCCTCGGGACTGCGGTGGGCGGCCCTACACGGTACGATCGCGGATCTTCAACGGGCGGGGACGGGTCATGGCCTCCACCGAGAGGAGCTCGTCGAGGGTCTCCGGGGGTAAGTACCCCTTTTCCAGGATGATCTCCCGCACGCTGCGGCCGCTGGCCAAGGCTTCCTTGGCCACCTCCGAGGCGCGGTCGTAGCCCAGGACCGGTACGACAGCGGTGACGATGCCAATGGAATTCTCCACCATGGCCCGGCAGCGGTCGGCGTTGGCGGTGATCCCCTCGATGCAGCGGGTGGTCAACACGTCCACGGCGGCGGTGAGCATATCGATGGAGGAAAACAAGTTATAGGCGATAATGGGCTCCATGACGTTGAGCTGGAGCTGCCCCGCTTCGGCGGCCATGGTGATGGCCAGGTCGTTGCCGATGACCTGAAAGGCTACTTGGTTGACCACCTCGGGGATCACCGGGTTGACCTTGCCGGGCATGATGGAAGAGCCAGGCTGCACCGGCGGCAGGTTGATCTCGGCCAGCCCACAGCGCGGACCGGAGGCCAGCAGGCGCAGGTCGTTACACATCTTGGAGAGTTTCACCGCCACTCGCTTGAGCACCCCGGAGAAGAGCACGAATACGCCGGTGTCTGGGGTGGCCTCCACCAGGTTCTCCGCTAGGACCACGTCGAGCCCGGAGGTGCGCCGCAACTCCTCCACCACGGTTTGCGGGTAGCGGGGGTCGGCGTTGATGCCGGTGCCGATGGCGGTGCCGCCCAAGTTGATCTCCAAAAAGAGGCGAGCGGTTTCGCGCAAGCGTGCGATGTCTTCGGCGGTGGTGACGGCGAAGGCAGTGAACTCCTGGCCCAGCGTCATGGGTACGGCGTCCTGCAGTTGGGTGCGTCCCATCTTGAGGACGTCGCGGAACTCCTCGCCCTTGGCGGCGAGGGCGGCGCGCAAGCGCTCCAAGGCGGCGATGAGCCCGCGCAGGGAGGTGACGGTGGCGATGCGCACGGCGGTGGGGTACACGTCGTTGGTGGACTGGGAGAGGTTGACGTGGTTGTTGGGGTGGCAGTACTGGTATTCGCCCCGCTGTCGGCCCAGCAACTCCAGGGCGCGGTTGGCGATCACCTCGTTGGCGTTCATGTTGGTGGAGGTGCCGGCGCCCCCCTGCACCATGTCCACGACGAAGTGGCCGTGCCAGTGCCCGTCCAGGATCTCCTGGCACGCCTGGTCGATGGCGTGGGCAATGGCATCCTCCAGCAGGCCGAGCTTGGCGTTGGCACGCGCCGCCGCTTGTTTCACCGCCGCGAGGGCGGTCACCAGCTCGGGGAAGTGGGACAGGCGGATGCCGGTGATGGGGAAATTCTCCACTGCCCGCAGCGTCTGGATGCCGAACATGGCGTCGGCAGGCACCGCGCGCTCCCCCAGCAGGTCGTGCTCGCTGCGGGTGGCGGCCGACCGGTAGGTGGGGGCGCGGCCCACCTCCCGTTGGCTGGCGTACTGTAGGCGGCGGCTGACCACCAGAGCCACCTGGGTGAGCACGGCGATGGCCGCCTGAGCGTTGCCGGCAAGACGTTCCAGCACCGCCTCGCGGGGCAGTTCGAGCACGCCGACGCGGCCTACGGCGCGGGCGGTGGTGGAGTGCTCGCCGGGGTGCAGAAGAGCACTTTCGCCCAGGGTCTCCCTAGCCCCTAAAACGATCAGCTTGTCGCTGCGGCCGTCCCGCTCGCGCACGATCTCGACGGCGCCCTCGGCGATGACGTAAACGGCGCTGCGGGGCGTACCTTGCCGGAATAGCACCTGGCCCGGTCCCAGCTCGCGACGGACGGCGACGGCGGCGAGGAGCTCCAGGGTCGCCTCGTCTAGTCTGTCGAACACCTCGCTGACGCGCAGCACATCCACGGTGGGGTTCATCGCCTGTCCTCCCGGCGGTGGCTCGACCGCCGCGCATTGTAGGGCCTTCCCGGGCGAGAGTGTGAGGAGGGAGGGGAACCCAATCCGCGGGATCTGCTGGCCGGTGCCCATGTCCGTGACGCTGCCCGCGGGCGGGCGACCACAACCCGGGAGCAGGCTGGTTGTGCGTGTGGCTTATCGCCCGGGACGGAAGCGCCGCAGACGCAGCGAGTTGCCCACCACGAACAGGGACGAGAAGGCCATCGCCCCTGCGGCCAGCTCGGGGCTTAAAAGCAGCCCGGTGGCGGGGTAGAGGGCACCGGCTGCCAGGGGGATGCCCAGCACGTTGTAGCCGAACGCCCACACCAGGTTCCAGCGGATGGTGCGCACCGTGGCGCGGGCCAGCTGCACGGCAGCCCCAAGGAGGGTGAGGTCGGGGCGCGCCAGCACCACCTGGGCGGCCTCGGCGGCCACGTCGGTACCGGTGGACAGGGTCACGCCCACGCTGGCGGCGGCCAAGGCGGGGGCGTCGTTGAGGCCGTCACCGGCAAAGGCTACCGGGCCTCGCCCCGTCGCCTCCAGTTGGCGCACCACTGCCACCTTGTCCGCCGGCAGTGCCTGGGAGCGCACCTGACTGGCGGGAATGCCCACCGCCGCCGCCACCGCGGCGGCGGTGGCGGCGCTGTCGCCGGTCACCAGCCATAGTTGGCACCCCAGGGTGCGCAGAAGAGTCGTCGCAGCGGCCGCCGACGGGCGCAACGGATCCGCCAAAACTAGTATCGCCGCCGCCCGTCCGTCCACCGCCACCGCCACCGGGGTGGCGGCGCGGGCCGCTGTCTCTTCCAAAAATCTGACGTATTTCTCATCGCCAACCACGCCCTCCGCGGCCAGGAAGGCGGGACTGCCCACCAGCAGCACCCGCTCCTCGAAGCGGGCACGGATGCCGCGGCCCGGGACGGCGTGGACCTCGGTGGGCGACACGGGCGCGATGCCGCGCGCCGCCAAGCCCTCCACCACGGCTCGGGCCAGGGGGTGTTCCGACTGCGCCTCGGCTCCCGCCACCAAGGCCAGCAGCCCGTCGTCGCCGGCCAGCAGCTCCAGGTGGACCAACTCAGGTTGGCCGACGGTGAGGGTGCCAGTTTTGTCCAACACCACGGTGCGCACCTGGGCGGCGCGCTCCAGGGCGGCGGCCGAGGTGACCAGGATGCCCAGCTCGGCGCCCCGCCCGGTGGCCACCGCCAGCGCCGTGGGGGTGGCGAGGCCTAGGGCGCAGGGGCAGGCGATGACCAGCACCGAGACGGCGGCCGTAAAGGCGTACAGGCCACGCGGCTCGGGGCCGAGGAGCAGCCATGTGGCCAGCGTGGCCCCGGCGATCAGCAGAACGACGGGCACAAACACCGCCGCCACCCGGTCGGCCAGGCGCTGCACCGGCGCTTTGCTGGCTTGGGCTTGGCGCACCAGGCGTACGATCTGGGCGAGCACGGTGTCTTGCCCGGTACGTTCCACCAGCACCAGCAGCGCCCCTTCGCCGTTGACGGTGGCGCCCACTACCCGGTCGCCGGGTCCTTTGGGCACCGGCACCGGCTCCCCGGTGAGCATCGCCTCGTCCACCGCCGAGGTGCCCTGCAAGACCACGCCGTCGGCCGGGATTCGCTCCCCGGGAAGCACGCGCACCCGATCTCCGGGGGCGAGGGCTTGGACCGGCACCTCCTCTTCTTCGCCGGCACCGCCCAGCCGCCGCGCCGCCGGTGGCGCCAGGCGCAGCAGGCGGCGTACCGCCTCCGAGGTGCGGCCCTTCGCCCGGGACTCCAGCAAGCGGCCCAACAGAATGAGGGTGACGATCATCAGGGCGGCCTCGTAGTACAGGTGGGCGGGAAGCCCGGCGGCGAGGAACACTCCCGGAGCCAACGTGCCGGCCAGGGAGGCAAGGACCGCGGCGCCGGTGCCCAGGGCGATCAAGGTGTTCATGTCGGGGGCGCGGTAGCGCAGGGCCCGCGCCGTGCCGTCCCGCAAGATCGGCCAGGCGGTCCACGCCCACGCCGGCAGGGACAGCGCGGTGAGGCCCCAGCGCAGCGCCGTCAGAGGAACGCTCCATAGCCACGGCGCCAGCAAGCGAGCCAACCCCTCCATGGGGACGTTGACCCAGGCGAGGAGCGATAGGCCCACCGTGTGGGCGCCGTGGGGCTGACGCGCCATGAGGGCGGCGGAGGCCAGCATCACCGCCCCGGTGACCATGGACGCCACCGCCAGGCGCCGCCGCAGCTCCCCCTCTTCCTCCCTGCGCAGCCGCTCCTCCACGGCCACCTCGTCCTCGCCCGCCGCAGGGACGGCCACCTGGTAGCCGGCCGCGGCCACCGCCGCGGTCAGCCGCGCCCCATCCAGGCCGGCCACGTGCTCGACCCTCGCCTCGCCGGTGGGGAGGTGCACGGTGGCGTCCAGCACACCGGGCACGCCCCGCAGGGCGCTTTCGACGCGGTCCACGCAGGCGGCGCAGTGCATCCCAGTGATGGCGAGGGTGGTGACCCCGCGCGGCACCTCGAACCCGGCTTCGGCTACCGCCGCCACCAGCTGCGCCAGCGCTGGGCGAACAACGTCCTCCACGACCACCGCGGCGCTGCCGGCAGCCAGGTTGACGGCAACGCTGCGCACCCCGGGCACGCTGCGCAGGGCCTTGTCCACGCCGGCGACGCAGCCGGCACAGCGCATCCCGGCGATGGGCAGGTACAGGGCGTCAGGAGCTCCCGGCCGACGCACCGGAAGGCTGGGCAACGGCAGGCCCCGCTCGGTCCCCGTGCTCGCCTTGTCCGCCCCCCGGGGGCCAAAACCGCTCACAGGGCGATTCTAGAACTGCTCGCCGGGCAGCTTGGCCAGGTATTTCTCAGGCTCCTTGGCGAAGGGCTTCTCGCAGGCGGCGCAGCACAACTTGACGGTGCGTCCCTTGTACGACACCGAGGTGGATTCACCGTGACCGCCCAGCTCCTCGCCGCTCACCGGGCAGGTGGTCTGGATGTTCTCCAGCTCGATGCCGTCCTTTTCGAACTTGGCGTAGTACTTCTCCGGGTTGGCCTTAAACGCCGCCGGGCACCCCTGGCAGCAGAAGTAGCCGCGTTGCCCCTGGTGATCCACGAAGACGGCCTTGTCGATGGGCTTTCCGGAAACGGGGCAGGTGCTTTGAGCCTTGGCGGCTCCAGCCAGCGTCACGCCGGCGCCCGCCACCAGCAGTAACGATGCCACGACCAACAGTGGAGTGCGCTTCATGATCTCCCTCCCAAGAGCTCTTGTGCCGGCGGCGCACGCTGGGTTACAAGGTTGGCTAGTGGTGCTCCGCCGCCGGGCTAGGGCGGCTGCTGTCTGCTCACCGAACCGGCTCCTGCAGCGCGCCGACGGTACCATCGCGTACTGGTCAACAGGCCAGGCCACGGACGCATTTCCCCCCACGCCGGACCCTCCGGCCGGCCAAACTCGAGGTTTTGGGGGTGCCGCCCGGGATCGCGCGCCGGCGCGTCAGCTCTTGCGGCTGGTCTTGGCGAAGAACGCCGAGAGCACGCGCTCCACCTGGTCGCTGCCGCACGCCGGGCAAGTCACTGGCGCGCTTTCGCGCTCGGCCAAGGTCATGCTCTTTTCAAAGGAATGACCACAAGCGCGGCACTTGAAGGCGTAGATCGGCATTTCATCACCTCCTGCGGACTGCGGGAACCCCGGCGGGTCCCCCCGGCCATGCCGGTCTCATTTCATTGTACTGAAAGTTTGCGTGGGGTGTCCCGCCCTCCGCAGGGGCGGGCGAATCACTGCACAGGGAGGATGGAGCACCCCCCTGGACTGTCTCTCTTCCCATGCAGGAACTCTTCAGGGCAGGGGTGCTGTGAGGGGATGGGCTCGCCCGTCCCGCCGCCAGCCTCACAGACGATGATCGTGCCCGCCACGGCACGCCGCCGCCGCCGCCCGCTGGGGCGTGCTCGCCGCCGTCGAGGGCATCGTGGGCTCCCTGGCGCAGTGGTGGAAGCGGAAGGGCAGCCGCTGGGGTCACGCTTTCGTGCACCGGGGATGTATGGACCGAACTGGGTCTTGGAGTTCAGGGCAGGGAGAGGCGCAGAACTCCTCCCGGCGCCAGGAACCCTTCCGGGGAGCAGGCGCTGGCCCGCGGCAGGGCCTGTCCGCTCACGACCGCTATCACTTCGCCTTGGCTGGCGCGGCAGAGCCGGTAGCGGGCGGCGGGCATCATGGGGATCTCCCACTCTCGCCCGGGTTTCGGGGGCTTGCCGTGGAGCGCGGCCCAGTGCCCGAGCATGGGGGTGGCCTGGAGCACGTGGCCGTCCTTGAGGAGCAGCGGCACGCGGTCTTCCCCGTGGATGTCGGGGTCCAGCAGGAGTGTGCCGCCGGCGGGCGCCAGCGACACCTGGATGGGCTCGCCGGCCGCTGGCAGGGGCTGGGGCGGCGCGTCGGAGAGGGCAAACCCCGGGGCAAGCACGGAAAACCCCACCCGCGCCGAGCCCGGAGGCAGGGTGAGGGTTGCCACCCCGTCTGGCCCGGTGGTCGCCACGCTGCGTTCCCCCAGCAGCACACGGCCCGCGGCGTCGGCGCCACCGGCCAACACCTGCGCCCCGGCCACCGGGGCGTCACCTCCCACGACTTGGAAACGTACCGCGATACTGTCTTCCAGGACGACCACGTAGTGGCTTTCCCGCCCCTCCACGATTTCCACGTCGCCGGGGCGGCTGGAGCGCTCGCCGAGCCGGGCGGTGAGGAGGGCGCGTCCCGGGGGAACGGCGCGGAGATCGAAACGGCCCTCCTCGTCAGCCTTGCCCGTGGCCACTGGTACGCCGTCCGCGCTGGTGAGTTGGACTTCGGCGCCGGGGGCCGGGGAAACCCCATCGGCGTGCCGCACCTCGCCCCGCACCCGGGTATGAGGAAGGCGCAGGGTGAGGGTGCCTCCGGCGGTCACCTCCACCGGCTTGAGGGCGAGGACTTGTCTTGGCTGCCCCAGGGTCACGAAGGGTTGCCAGCGGCCGGGGCGGGGAAAGGTGGCGGAAAAATGGCCCTCTTGGTCGGACTGGGCGGCGACGCTGGCGCCGTCGGGCGCCAGGAACTCCAGGCGTGCGGCGATCCCCCGGCGCCCCTCCAGGAGCTTCCCCTCCACCACCACCACCTTGAGGGGAATCTCTACCGCCAAATCCTCTCCTTCCAACTCCACCTCGCGGCTGGCCAGCACCTCGTCGGCCGGTGAGGAGAGCACGACCAGCATACGGGCCGGTGGGAGAGGAGGTGAGCGCCAGGGCCCGCCGTGGGAGAGAACCCCACTCGCCAGGGGAGTCTCGCTAGGTTCATGCAGGCCCCAAGGCAGAAGCTCCACCTTCAGCCCACCCTCGGGAACCGATTCCGCGGGCGTGACGCGCACCTCCACCGTAGCCGGGCAACGCAAGGTGATGGGATGAGGCAACTCGATCACGCCGGAAGGTGGGTTGACTGTGGTGACCAAGGGGGGCGCCGGGCAAGAGGGATGCTGGGCGAGAAGCACCCAGGCGCCCCCTGCCACACCCGCCACCGCGAAGCGGCCCGCACCGTCCACCGCCACCTGCCGGCCTGCAGCTGCCAGCCCGCGGCGAGCCTCCCCGCCTAAGGCCGGCACGTCGCGGGCTGGAGACAGGTGCACCGTGGTGGCCTCCACCGCTACCCCGGGCGGCGCCACCACGGTACCCGCCAGGGTGGCGCCGGCCCGGAACGTGACTTGTCCCAGGTCGAGCTGTGCCCGCAGGGGGACCGTGACGTCCCAGGCCAGGTGGGGGGCGAGCTCCGCCACCTCCAAGCGCAGGTGCCAGACGCCGGCTGGCACCGTACAGCCCGCCACCTTGCCCTTTTCCACCGGGCAGTGCACTTCGGCGGCAGCGGGTTGCCCGGTGAAATCTTCCCGCGCCCGCGTCAAGAACCCATTGAGATAGGCCGGAGGTGGCGCGCTGGCCCCGGTATTCACCTGCAGGGCCAGCTCGCCCGCCGGCCATAGCTCCAGCGGCACGGGTGCGCTGGGTGGCTCGACGACGGTGCGGGTGGGGCTCCAGAAGCCAGCGGCCAAAAGACGCAGGTGCCACGGCGGCGCACCGGCCACCGGGGCGGCTCCTTCCCGCACGCCGGGGGGCAGGGAGATGGTGCGTTCCTGGCCGTCCGCGCTGCTCACCCACACGGTGAACGGGGCGCTGGGGGCATCGGCGGGGGCAGCGATGATGAAGGGCAGCATCGCCTCCTGGGCGCCGGCGCCGGCGGCCGCGCTCGGAAGGCAGACTGCAGCCACGCCCAGAAAGGCGGGCAGCCACATTGGCCTTGGTTGCCAAGCAAGCCCCCGCCGCGGGTGCAGCGCTCGCTGGATGCTCATCGCGATCGGCCCCCCCAGCAGTCGCATCAGCATACACGTTTTATTTGGACTGCGCTGCCGCCTCGGGCTGCGTGCCGTCCACGCCGGGGGAAGGCGTACCTTGAACCGGAGCGGCCTGCCCGTGCAGGGGACTGGTGGGGGCGGGCCCACAGTGTGTGGTGGGGAGCAACCCTGAAGCCTTCGGCCTCAGCCAGTCCTGTTCGTCGATCCCGCCATCGTTACCGCCGCCGCCAGCTGCGCAGAGCGTGCCCGCAAGCTGGCACCACCCGTACGGTCTGAAGCACAGCTTCTTGCCGTACTCGTTCTCCCCTGCCGGCCAGCAGCCCGATCCCCGGCACACCCAGCAGGAAGCCACCGCCGGGCTCGCCTTGGCCCAACCAAGGACGGAAAGTACCGCGATGACGAAGAGTTTTCTGGAACGTGGCATAATAAGAAACTTCTTTCCGCCTGCCTCGACGCTGCTCTCAGCGCGCAGGCTAGCGGATTCTCTCTCTCTCAAGAAACTCTCTCGTGTGTCAATCCCTCAAAAGTGGGATATTCGTCAGCGCGAGAGTGTCGGAAGGCGGCTTGGGAGCCGCTGTCCTTTCAAGAGACTGCGCCCGCTCAATTGGACTGGTGA
>Ga0308417_1000098_pt1 | contig 68086 bp, 46 predicted proteins | sample HotsprSampleOS65_FD_203528 | JGI IMG/M metagenome (GOLD analysis project Ga0308417, IMG submission 203528) | Hot spring phototrophic mat microbial communities from Octopus Spring, Yellowstone National Park, Wyoming, United States - 20090730_OS65 ... | reverse complement strand
CTGTTCTTTCCGCAACTTCCTGTATCTGAACGGCTGACCGGCGGAGGGTAGACGAGAGCCGGTCCGGCCGGGACGATGGCGGTAACCACACCTGCCCACCGCCCCGGACGGACTCGGCCATGCCATCGTCGCATCCGCTGCCGACCTCATGCCACTGGTTTTCCCGACTCGCCTCCGCCCTCGACCCGCGGTCGGCCCCGCGGCTGGCCTGGCTGCTCGTCGGGGCCATCCTGGCCCGTGGCCGGCGGACCATCACCAGTTGGATCCGCTCGGCCGGGCTGTCGGACGAGTTCCGCCCGTGCTACACCACGGTATCGGCGGCCGGGAAGCGAACGGACCTCATCGCCGCCCACCTGGCTCATGGCGTCGTCAAGCCGCTCGTGACCGCCGCGACCCGGCTCGTGCTCGCCCTGGACGACACGCCGACCGAGCGGTCCGGTCCGCACGTCCAGGGGGCCGGGGTCCACCACAACCCGTGCCCGGGGCCGGCCGGTAGCCCGTTCGTCTACGGGCACGTCTGGGTGGTCCTGGGGTTGCTGGCGTCCCACCCGACGTGGGGCGTGATCGCCTTGCCCCTGCTGGCCCGCCTGTACGTCCGCCGGAAGGACCTGGCCGGCATCGAGGAGCGGCACCGCCCGGCCTTCCGCACGAAGCTGGAGATGGCCGTCGAGTTGGTCCGGTGGGCGAAGGTGTGGCTGGGAATGCTGGGCAAGCCGCTGTGGGTGGTGGCCGACGGGGCGTACGCGAAGGCGGCACTCCTGAAGCCGTTGAGCGGTCTGGGCGTCGTGGTCGTCAGCCGGTTGCGGAGGGACGCGGCACTGTGGACGGTGCCCGTCGGGAGGACCGGCAGGAGGGGCCGCCCGCGGAAGTACGGGACCGAGCGGGTGTCGCTGGCGAAGCGGGCGGGGCAGAAGCGGGGGTGGACGACCGGGACGTTCGAGCTGTACGGCAAGCCGACCGAGAAGAGGTACAAGACGTTCGCGGCGACGTGGGGGCCGGCGGGCGGTGCGATCCGGGTGGTCCTGGTGGCCGAGCCGAATGGGTGGGTCGCGTTCTTCTGCACCGACCCGGCCGCCACCGTGGCCGACATCCTCGGGTGCGTGGCCGACCGCTTCTCGCTGGAAACCACGTTCCGGGACTGCAAGGAGATCGTCGGGGCCGGTCAGCAGCAGGTCCGATTCGTGTGGGCGAACGTCGGGGCGTTCCACCTGTGCCTGTGGGCGTTCACGATGACCGAGGCGTGGGCGTGGGACATGGCCGAGGATGGGCTGGTGGGCCACCGGTCCGCGTCCCCGTGGGACGATGAGTCACGCCGGCCGAGCCACGCGGACAAGCGGCGGGCGTGGCGGCGGGAGTTGCTGGGAGAGGAAATCCGGGCGGCTCTACGCCCCGGGGCCGACGAGCGGGAAATCCGGGCGGCCGCCGAACGCCTGCTCAACTTGGCCGCATGACACACAGAATGTCACGGAAAGTGCAGATCTACTCAAGGAGCATCTCAGGCGGGAAGTGGTGTCGCGTGCGGATCGTGTGACGACCGACCCGTTCAGTAAACCGCAGGCAGTTGGTCTGCTAAATCGTCGCAGTTGTGTTGCCTTTGACCACCCGTTAGGTTCGAGTCACCGTGAATTGTCACACTGCCGGATTAAACGAATTATCATATGCGGTCTCCGTCCTCTCTCATCCATCGTCGTCAGCCCGCGCCAAGGTATTACGGTCAGGGTCGGACCCGGGTGAACGTTGGCGGTGGCTCACGGACCCCGAGCGGGAACGGTAGTACCGGTCGAAGAGGAGCGGTGCCACGGCCGGACCCCCACGACGATATGCCCGGCGCAGTCGCCAGTTCTGCCACACGGTCCGCAGTATGCCGAGACGCTCGAAACGACGCGCCGAGACGGTCACCGGAATGTCGAGATAAGCGGTCGGACCGAGGAGCCGCAAGCGGGCCGCCAGTTCGACGTCTTCAAAGAGCGGTTGCGCCGGAAAGCCCCCCACGCTTTCGAGGACTTTGCGACGGAAAAACTGCGCCTGATCGCCGTAGGCATGACCGCGTCGGGCCCGTCGAGCGTCGAACCACTCCAGCACGCGAAACACCCTGCGGTCGGAAGCGAAGCGATGCCCCAGGCAACCCCCGGGGCACTCGGGGTGATCGAGCAGGTACCGGTGAATCCGCGCGAGGGCGTGGGCCGGAAAGAGCATGTCGGCATGACCGACGACGACGACGTCTTCGGCCGACGCCGAGACGCCGAGTGCGATCTGGTTACCCCGGCCGGCTAGCCGCGTCACCAGGACTTGGGCCCCGAACTCGCCCGCGACCTGGCACGTCCGGTCACGGGAACCACTGTCCACGACGATCAGTCGATCGGCCTTGTGGCTCTGGTTCTGGAGCGACCGTAGCGTCGCCGGGAGGGCCGGCTCTTCGTCCCGCACCGGGATGACTACCGCCAGGCTCAGAGTCATCGGTCCGTTTGCCGCGTTGGGCGGTTCGCTTCGGTGGGTCATGGCTGAGAGGCAGGCGACAGGTCACCGTGCTGCTCCGTTGTCTTCAGACTGCGGAATTAGACCCGATGCCCGCGAAATCAAGCGTCGACTCGACGCGGCTCTGACTCGGTGCAGTGGTCATGCGGTGGGCACACACGCAAGCTCGAACGGCATGCCCGGGTCAGGGCCCGGTCAGTGCTTCAACCGCTGTGCCACGTCGCTGACAGTGGGCGAGCCAGTCATCCCAGGTGTCGATGTCGTTTAATGTGCATAACAGTTCCACGCGCCAGTCGTTCTCCTGGCACCTGCGTAAATGGTCGTCTAAGGTGTTTGCAGTCGACCAGCGGATGCCGGTGAAAAAGCCCGTCAGGTAGCGTGCCGTGCCGACGAGGTAGTAGCCGCCGTCGCTCGTCGGTCCGAACACGGCATCCCGGTCTTGCAGCCGGGCGAACGCCTCACGGATCAGGTGCGGTTCAAGCTCCAGGCAGTCCGTGCCGATGGCGAGAACGGGGCGGTCGTCGGCATGGGCGTATCGGAAGCCGGCATCGAGCCGGGCACCAAGGTCACCGACGGGCTGCTCCCACCAGCGATCGACGAAAGCGGTCCAGTCGGCAAACGCCTCCGGCCGAGCCCCGTCGATCGCCCCGATAATCGTGATCCCGGGTCGCAAAGGTTGCAAGCGGTCGAGTACCTGGCCGATCCAGCCGCGGTAAAGCCCGGCCGCACGCACCGGTCCGATCGTGGCAGCCAGACGGGTCTTGACGCACCCCGGCTCGGGATATTTGAGGTAGACGAGTACCGTACCCGATCGGCTTGTCACGTCGCGATGGCTCCTTGGCAACCCGAACCGCTCCCCGCAGTGCAGCCGAGACAATGCTGGCCGGTCACGATCCGCCGCGCCGCCAGAACCGCCGGGTCGAATTCACTGATGTGCCGCGGCAAACCCGCCTCCAGGCTCAGCCCCAGCATCTGGTTGAAGTCGCAGTCGGAGAGTGTTCCGTCCCAGTCGACCGACAGGGTGTGGCGACACATGACACCGGCGACCGTCGCGGGGTTGAATGCGTCGACCAGCTTTTGCATGTAACTCTCGTACTGGCCACTCCGGAGCAGGTCGTCCAGGAAGCGGCTGATCGGCATGTTGGTTATCGTGTACAGCCGCGTGAACTCGATGCCGAACCGGTCACGCAGTTCCTTCCGATAGGCCGCCTCCAGTCGCGCCTGGGGCGGTGGCAGGCTCGGCCCGAGCGGGTTGTAGACCAGGGTCAGGCTCAGTTCGCTGCCCGGCTTGCCGTAACCCAGCGTGTTGAGTCGACGGAGGGCCGCGATCGACTTTTCGAAGACACCCTCGCCGCGCTGCCGGTCGGTGTTTTCAGGCCCGTAACAGGGCAGCGACGCGACGATCTCCACCTGTTTCTCGGCCAAATACTCGGGCAGGTCGGTGAATCCTGGTGCCACGAGGATCGTGAGGTTGCATCGGTCAATGACCCGTCGGCCAAGTCTGCGGGCCTCGGCCACCAACCACCGGAAGTGCGGGTTCATCTCCGGAGCACCCCCGGTGATGTCCAGCGTGGCGAAGTTCCCCTTTTCGAGCGCGGCCAGGCACAGCTCCATCGTCTCGCGGGTCATCGACTCGCGGCGGTCCGGCCCGGCATCGACGTGGCAATGACGGCACGTCTGGTTGCACACCTTGCCGACGTTCACCTGAAGCACTTCCAGGCCCGCGGCCCGCAACTCGCCCCAGCCGGACCGGCCGAGGAGTTCATCGAACCGAGTACGGTTGCCCGGGGCGTTGATGATCTGCAACTGGAACCGAGGCTCGGCAAGCGGGTTGCCCTGTCGCAGTAGCGAGAGTCTGCTCATGTCTGATCAAGGGGGAACAGTGGATTCCTAGGGGCCGGAGAGATAGCGTCGGCGGTCCGTTGGCGGCCGCAAGCGAGGGGGGATGGTTAGAAGTCCGCAAGTTTGTCCGCCGAGACTGATGGTCGTTGCTCGGGTGAGGTTTGCCTCGCGAGTGGCTCGTGTCTCAGCCATCAACAGCACGCCCGGCCCGAACCCCGCACGAGCCATCCGTCGTCACATGGTACCCTCGCCCTTTGGTCTCGCGCGGGTCTCGACGAACGGACCGCGTGCAGTCGAACGGCTTCGCCCGGTCAAGCGGTATCTCTTCCAGCGGTTCGACCGGCTCAAAGGCACCGGCGTAAGGCTCTCGCTGGAGCAGGTGGAATGTCTTGTCGCAGACCGCCGTTCGCACCCCCCGTTCGAAGCGGTGCCCGTCGTCGTCCAAGACCGCCTTGAACGGCCCGCGGTAGATCAAGGCCTGGTTCCTTTCCACGCACGGCCCCTGCTTCCCCTTGTGTGCCAGCAGTGTGATCGAGCGGAATTCGATCCCCTCGACGACGCGCCACGGCTGCCGCTGGCGCTTGACGATCTCGATGCCGTGGAACCCGGCCTGCTCGAACGCCTCCAGCAACTCGTCTTCGCGGAACGCGCCGGACAAGCACCCGGACCATAACTCCCGGTTTTGTCGTAAGTGAGGCGGGACCGTCTCGTCGGAGACGATGTCGCTGATCGCGACGCGGCCGTGACGCTTGAGTACACGGAAGATCTCGGCGAAGAGTTGTCGGCGGTCCTCGCTGCGTACCAGGTTCAACACGCAGTTCGAGACGACGCAATCGACGCTCTCATCGGGGACCAGAGGGTGTTCTCGCCGGAGTCGTTCCTCGAGTGAACGCAAGCGCAGCCAGTCGGCAGCCGACGTCACGGGCTGGCAGGCGAGTTCTGCCCCGAGCCGGTCGAGGTCGAGGCTGAGGTCCTGGATCATGCCGTTGCGGAATTCGACGTTGTCGTAACCGAGACGACGGGCGACCTCGGGCTGGTTCCGGCGGGCGAGTGAGAGCATCTCGGGGTTACAGTCGATGCCGATCACCCGTCCCGTCGGTCCGACGACTTGTGCCGCGATGAAGCAAACCTTGCCGCCGCCCGAGCCGAGGTCGAGGACCGTTTCACCCGGCCGCACGAAGACCGTCGGGTCGCCACACCCATAGTCGCGTTCGATCACCTCGTCAGGGATGACCGCCAGGTATTTCGGGTCGTAGCTGACCGGGCAACAGAGCGTTGGCTCGACGGCCTGTGCCCCGGCCGTGTATCGCGCGCGGACCGCGTCCTCGATTGACTCACCGGTTTCATTACTCGTGCGGGTAATCATGTGTCCTCGTTCCCTCGCTCTCGATCCTCAGAACGCCCGACCGCGGCGATCCCGCAGTGTGATTCTAGGCGTGATTCTAATTCTTTCTCCTGGTGCCGGAGCCGATCGCGTCCGTCTGGGGATCTGATCGAGCCAGACAAGATCGTGTCGGCGGCCGTCTCAAACGTCGGGGATCACCGGTCGGCTGCGGGGGGTACGTTTCATACCCGTCGCAATAACTCCAAAAGTTTGTCGGCACAGGCCGACGCGAAGACCGGATCGTTGATGTGGAGGTCCAGTTCGATGAGTTCCACAGCGGGGGCGATCCAGTTGCGAATGCTCTGGAAGAGGGCCGCGTCCGCCTCGGGCCACCAGAACGGTTGTCCCTCGGCGTCGAGTGCCGAGACACCGCGTAACGGGAGCAAGACGGCTGTGGGGCCGCCGGCCGCGCTGGCCCGATGAGCGATCTCCTTGCCCAAACGGTCCATCTCCTCGGGCGTCGTCCGCATCAGGGTCACGTTCGGATTGTGTCGGTGCAGCCGGCGGTCACGATATTCTGCGGGAACGGTATCGAGAGGCCCGAAGTTGACCATGTCCAGTGCCCCGACCGACACGACCTGGGGCACCCGCTTCAGTCCGGCGGCCGTAAGCCGGTCCGGCCCGGCGCTCAAGATGCCTCCGACGAGTTCGTCTGCAAGCTCGGTGGTCGTGACGTCGAGGACCCCGGCGATCAGCCCGTCACGGACCAGGTCTTCCAGGGTCTGACCGCCCGTGCCTGTGGCGTGGAAGACCAGGACTTCGTACCCGGCCTGCTCCAGTCGCTTGCGGGCCGTCTCGACGCACGGCGTCGTGACGCCGAACATCGTGGCCGCGATGACCGGTTTTGCCGGAGCGGCTGGCGAGACTCCGGTGCGGGACCGGCGAGCCGTCACCATCCCGGTCATGGCCGCGACGGCGTTATCGAGGATCACGCGACTGATACGGTTCAGCCCGGCGATGTCAACGACCGAGTGCAGCATCAAGATGTCGCGTGTACCGACATACGGCCGGACCTGGCCCGAGGCGAGGGTACTGACCATGAGCTTGGGCACCCCGACAGGGACGGCCCGCATGGCCGCCGTGCCGATCGTCGTCCCGGCCGACCCGCCTAACGCCAGGATGCCGCTCAATGCGCCGGCCCTGTGACGCTCCGCGGCGATCTTGGCGATCCCGCTGGCGGCATATGCGACGGCCTCGCCCCGGTCGGCCCGGGCGATCACCGACGTCAGGCTCACCCCGGCGGCGGCGAATACCTCCTCCCGGCTGATGTCCGCAGTGAAAGCGGCCGGTCCGAGTACTCCGGCGTCAGCTACCGTCACCTCAACACCCGCCAGCCGCAGGTTGTCTCGCACATAGCGAACTTCCTCGCCCTTGGTGTCCAGAGTTCCGACAATCAGCACGGACATGGATCGTCCTCGGCCCGCGTCGCCGGGGAAACCGCAACCTTAATCGCGCATTATCCTATAGGGTTAGGGGTGGTGCTCTGCTTTCCCTGAGGCCGATTCATGTCCGCGCTCATGCGAAGAATCCTGCTCCACGGCGGGCTGACGGCCCTCCTGCTCGCGGTCGTCGGCGTGATGTTCGCACAGCTCGCCTCGATCTGGTTGGTCGGCTCTCCCGGTACCGGGCAACGGTTCACCGCTGAGTTCTCCGCGACGGCAGGTGGTGGAGCAGCCGGTAAGCCGGAGGGTGTCGCAAGTGGTACCGCTCAAGCCGGGCCGCACGCGGCCGACGAGGCCGTGATCGGTGAGTTGCGATGGCGGATGCCCGTGTTCATGGCCGTATGGGGTTTCGCCTTCGTCGCCGTCGGGGAACTCGTCCTGTGGCGTTGGCGAAACCGCCGAAGGCCGCCGACGACCGAGGACTCACCTTCGTCCGACGAGACCGAAAAGCTCCTGGAACAACTGTTGCGTCAGGCGGAGTCTCAGGCTGCCGCCCACACGGTAGCCCCGCCCGTCGCTGACGGCGCGGATACTCCGCAGACACCCACGAACCGCGAAGCGACTGAGCCTAGCCGGGAATAGCCATGTCGACCCGTCGTGAGATTCTGGACGCGGGCGGTGCGGCAGGGCTATCCGGTCGTCCTGTGTGAGAATAGCCATGTCGACCCGTCGTGAGATTCTGGACCGCCTCCGTGCCCAAGTCGCTGCCGGTCGGCCGATCATCGGCGGCGGGGCCGGGACGGGTATCTCGGCCAAGTGTGCCGAAATGGGGGGCATCGACCTCATCATCATCTACAACTCGGGGCGGTTCCGCATGGCCGGCCGTGGCTCGCTCGCCGGGCTGCTTCCTTATGGCGACGCCAACCAGATCGTCATGGACATGGCCCGCGAGGTCCTCCCCGTCGTCGAGCGGACGCCGGTCCTGGCCGGGGTGTGCGGCACCGACCCGTTCCGCGTGATGAAGCGGTTCTTGCTCGACGTCAAGGACATCGGCTTCGCAGGGGTGCAGAACTTCCCGACCGTCGGGCTGTTCGACGGTACGATCCGGGTGGGCCTGGAAGAGACCGGGATGGGTTACGGCAAGGAGGTCGAGATGATCGCCCTGGCCCGCGAACTCGACCTGCTTACCTGCCCGTATGTCTTTACCCCGGAGGAAGCCGTGGCCATGACCCGGGCCGGGGCCGACATTCTCATTCCCCACATGGGCCTGACCACTAAGGGGAGCATCGGCGCGAAGACGGCCCTGTCGTTGGATGCCGCCGTCAAGCGGGTGCAGGAACTCGCCGACGCCGCCTTTGCCGAGCGAGCCGATGTACTCGTCTTGTGCCACGGCGGCCCGATCTCGGAGCCGGACGACTTCCGTTACGTTCTCGACCACACCCGCGGGATCGTCGGCTTCTTCGGGGCATCGAGTATCGAACGGTTGCCGACCGAGTCGGCCATCACCCGCTGCGTGCAGGAGTTCAAGTCCCTACGGCTGCCCGGCACGTGTTGACCCTTTCACGTCGGCCGTCGCGACGACCAGGACACGGCCGTCGGTCAAACCGATCACCAACTCCTCCCCGTCCGGGCGGAAGCACACACTCTGGCCGAAGGCCGGGTATCGGTCATCGGGCAGCGGGCGACCACGGGTCGTCTTCTTGTCCAAATCGACGAGGCTAACGACGGCCAATACCTTCTGGGTCGGCTTTTGCTGAACTTCCTGTGCCACGTATCCTGCAATCAGACCATCGGGGGTGAAGGCGACCGGACCCCCGCCTTCACCCAACGGGCTGAGGCGATCGGTGCTGCGCCCGGTCAGATCAATCACCCGGATGATCGGCCGCTCCGAGGTCGGGACGCGACCGCCCGGGAGAAGGGGCGGCGGCCAGGGTGTTTCGATTTGGGCCTCGACAACGCCCAGCGTCAAGCCGTCCGCACTGGGCCGGAGCACGCGGACGGCGGAACCGGTCTTCCGCCCTCCTTCCCGCTTCTCCAACGGCAGCGCCGGCCAGGTCCGGGCTACTTTGCCGGTTCGCAAATCGATCCGCTGGATCAGCCCGGGGCCAGACGCCTTCCCGTCCGGGCGCGGCTCTTCTGCTTGCTCCGTGCCGGTCGACCGGGACCGACCTGCGAACAGGCTTTGTCTGTCCGCGGCAAAAGCTAGTACCCCGGTGCCGCCCGGCGCGTCGACGGTGTGTTTCACTTCACCCCCCAGTGTTTCCCAGACCGTGATCTGGTTACCCTCACCGGTGACGGCGGCGAAGAGTCGCCCGTCCCGGGAAAAACAACCCGTGAATTGGGGTGGACCCGGCTCAAGAACCGGCGGCGGGGGCGGGGCCCCGGGGGCCAGTGGGGGCGGGGCCGCAGGGGCCGGCAGGCGCACGGCTGCCGGCGGGGGCGGCGGCGGGGCCGAAGGGGCCGGCTGGGGCGAAGCCTCGGAGGGCGTTGACGCCGGGGCCGGCGGTGACGCGGGGGGGGTCGGTCGGGTGCCGACAGGCGGCGGCGGTTGGATGCCGGCAGGCGGCAATGGTCTGCCCGGTTGCGGGACCGGGGGTAACGGGTCGGGGCGAAGGCGAGGCAACGTCCGCTCCCGGTAAGCAAAGAGTTTCTCCTTCGGTCGGCTTGCCTCCTTCCCCGTTTCCAGGTCCCAGATCACACAGCTCCCGTTTTCCGCGGCCGTGGCCAGGTAGCGGGCATCGGGACTGAGTGCCACGAGGTGTGGGGTCTCGGTCAGGCGAAGCCGAAGCATCCGCGTCACCGCACCGCTGCGCGAGTCGAAGTCGTGGACCGCGCCGTTGGTATGAACCACGCGGATCGCCAGGCCATTATTGATGTAGCTCACCTGGTAGAGCGGATACCAGCCGCCGAGCATGACGGCTCGTCGCTGCCCGGTCTCGGTGTTGTACACGCGGAGGGAGCCGTCGGAGCCGCCGATCGCCAAACGGGAGCCGTCCGGGCTGAGCCGTAGTGACGGGGTACCGGCCTCGACCTCGAGACGGGTCAGCTCGGCCCCGGTGGCGTCGGCGACGATCACGAGGCGTTTGGCCGTGGGGCTTGTCGGAGCGTATCGAGGGGGTGGAACCGTCCAAGCTAGTCGGCCCATCTCCCGGGCGAATTCCAAGGACTCGGGGAAACTCTGGCCGGCAGGGAGCTTGACGTTGCGGACTTGCTTGCCCGTCTCGGTGTCGAACGCGGCGAAGAGTCCGTCCGGCACGGTGCTAACCAGAAAGAGCTTGTCGTCGGCCGAGAACTCGAAGCGTGTTTGAGGGGGTCTGTAAGGCACTGGCACGGCGCGGAGCAGCGCGCCAGTCTCGGCTTCCCAGATGCGGGTACCACTGGAATCGCAGCCGGCCGCGACGTACTTGCCGCCGGGGGACCAGGTCGCGGTGTGGAAGAACTGGTCGGCGGCCGTCTCGGCGAAGAAGCCCTGCTGAGGTTTGATCGGCTTTTGCGTCGTGACATCGTAAAGCTCGAGCTTCGTGCTGCCGACGAGCAGACGTTTGCCGTCGCGAGAGAATGCCAGGGCATAGCCGTGGCCCGAGAGACGGATCTCGGCGGTGGTGATGTCTTTGCCGGTCGTCGCGTCCCAGAATCGTAGTCGGTCGTCGATGCCACTGGTCGCCAGCAACTTGCCGTCGGGCGAGAAGGCCGCGGCCATGACCCCGACGGTGTGGTATTTCAAGGTCCGCAGGTGCTGGCCGGTGTCGGCGTTCCACAAGTGAACCGGGGCGTCGATACCTTCCGAGAAGCCGTGGTTGGTGGTGGCCGCCAGGATTTTCCCGTCCGGGGAGAAGGCCAAGACGGTGGAGGCGTAGTCACTCGGCCGTCCCAACCAGAGCCGGGGCCAGCTGCCGGAGGAATCGCCGGGGAGCATGACCGGTTCGGGGTCTGCCGCACGACCGGCGTTCAAGGTGCATACGAGCGCGATCGCGAGACTACAGGTGCGGATCATGGAGACACCTCGGGGAAAGGTCGCTAATTATTTTCGGTCGTCTGGTGAAGGGCTGCAATGACGAATTGGGCGTGGAAAGCCGCTTTCGTCAGTATCGCAGGATGACGTCGAGGGTGACGCGGTGATCGAAGATATGGCGAGGCCCGGCGATGGGGAACTCGAAGGCTGCCCCGACTTGGGCCGCCTCGCTGATCTTGTAGCGGGCCCCGAAGGCCAGCGAGAGCATCCCCGTTCCCCGGGCCTGTCCCCCGAAGTTGAACAAGTCTCGGCCTTCAAAGCCGAAGGGGCGGGCCGCGCCTCGGGTGGTATAGACCAGCCAGTTCAATTCCATCAGCGGGTAAAACTTGTGTTTGTGTAGGATGTCGAGGTCGGCGTGGGCGGACAGGTAAAAGTAATCGCTCCTTTGGTTGTCGGTGCTGAAGGCGTATCCGGTTCCGAGCATCGTGTTGAGCGCGCCGACCCGCCAGTCGCACCCGAAGCTCTGGGCGTAGCTGACATAAGGGACGATCGACAGGTCGCCGGTGTTTTGGTAAACGCCCGAGGAACCGACCGGTAACTGGAACTGCAGGCCGCCGGCCAGGACACTGGCGGTTTCCTCGCCACGGAGGAACGTATACTTCGGACCGAACCACAACTCGGCAAAGCCGGTCTGGTCCGGGACTGCCGGGTTCGCCGGGTTGAGAAAAATACCGCCCAGTTTGTTGATGACGAAAGAAAAGCGGTCGGTGAACGCGAGGCGGGCTTGCGATCCGAAGAACCACACGTTCCCACCCCGGAAGACCGAATTCGCGCCGGGGATCTTCTGGTAGATGAAGACCGGCCGCAACTCGGTCAACGACCGCGGGTCCTCGAACAGGAACGGGTTGGTGACCGGTGGAATGAACCCGTCAAAGATGTGGTCGCTACGGAACCAGTCTTTCCGTTCGCCGAGAAGCTCGCTCATGGCATCGGCGAGTCGCTCCCCGAACCGGACGGTGGACCCGGTATGCGACGCCTGGTTGGCCGGCGTCTTCGTCGCCGCCTGCCGTTCGGCCGCCCGCGTCGTCAGCAGCTCGTTTACTGCATCGTCGCCGACCGACTTCACCTCGCATGAGCGTGAGTCACTCTCCACGGCTTGGGCCGCGACCGGCCTTCCCGATGCCTCCGGCGCTCCTAACGCTGCTCGTCGCACCGGGCCGGTTGAACTCGCTTCGAGAGTGTCGCGGCTGTGAGTGACCGGCTGATCCGTCGGCCGGCTCAAAGGCTCGCGGTCCACCGGTCGAACCGGGGCACCGAGTACCGGTCCGAGCGGCAGGACCGCTCGCTCCGCTGGTCGTAGACCGACCCCGGGGGTCGGCCCGGCCGAGGACGGATCGGGGGGTGGCTGACCGAGTACCGCCTGACCTGCGATCGGCGGGCCGAGCGACGGGGCTTGTGGTGCGGGCTGCGCAGACACCGGCCGGACCAGGCCGGCTACGATCAACACGCATCCGCCGACCACACGGCACATCCCGGCATCCTCCTGACTGACCGGTTCGTTGCCCGTGCTGTCGCGCGAACCCGGGCGTCCGGTTCGTTGCCCGTGCTGTCGCGCGAACCCGGGCGTCCGAAGTCTCGATCCGGGTGCATGAAGTCTTATCGGTCGCGGGATTCACAATTCTGGACGCTTTTGCAAGAAAGTCTCGGGATGACTTTGCAGGAATGTCATGGCGGTCGAGGGACCTGGGGAGTATCACAGCCGCATTCGCAGCGAGAAAGTCAGGAGGTGAACCTGTGCCATCCCGCAAACTGCTCATCGGGTGTGTCTATGGGGTCGCCCTCGTCGGGGGGGGCTTGGGAACGGCCTGGTGGTCCGGGGGTCACGAAACCGTGGCGGAGGCGGCGGCGGCGCGCCTGCCGGACGAAGTGCCGTCCTTCTTCCGTCGTGGCGGCAAGGAACTCGCCCACTTTTCCAGTGACCCGGACCGCTGGAAGAACCGCGAGATGACCTTCTTGCGCCGGGCCGAGGAGGGTAACCACTTCCTGGACAGCGAAGACCTCGACGGCATGCCGCTCCCGGCCACCCACCGCTTCGACGCCATGAAGCTGATCTACGGCGTCCTGAAAAAGGAGCCGAACAAGGTCGGTCTGTTGCCTTACGCGATCATGGAGTACTACGAGAAGCTGACCGTCGCGTTCTACGATTACCGGAAGAACCCGAACAACCCGGCCATCCCGATGAAGTGCCTCGTCTACGGCGGGACGCTGTCGCACTACACCGGAGACGCGGCGATGCCCCTGCACACGACCCGCGACTACGACGGGCGGAACCTTCCTGACGGGTCAATCAAGCAGAAAGGGATTCACGCGAAGATCGACGGCTTCCCCGAGAAGAACAAGATCACGCCCGAGGAGGTCTGCCGCGGTCTGGAGGCGAAGAAGATCGACGACGTGTGGGCGCATGTGATCAGGTTCATCGCCGACTCCCACTCGCACGTCCCGAAGTGCTACGAACTCGATGCCGCCGGGGCGTTCGACCGGCCGACCGACGAGAGCCGGGCCTTCATCCTGGAGCGCGTCCGTGCCGGCGCCCAACTCACGCTCGATCTGTGGTACAACGCCTGGTTGCGTAGTGAGAAGCTCCCGCCACACTGGTGAACACAGGTGAAGACTGGTAGTGGTAGGAGAGATGGGTGCGGGCGGGAGCCATCGGGTGGAGGTCGAGTGGGTTACTCCTCGGCAGGGGGAGTTTCGCTGACAGCCGGCCGCTCGCACCTGGAGGGTTTGGAGCGGACGTAAGCCGCCCGCAGCTCGGCGTACTCGGCGGCCGTGAGGCGGTCGAACGCGGCCGATTCTGTTGGGCAAACCTCATCCGGCTGGCCCGAAGTTCCGGCCCGGGCTCGTTGGAAGATGAGTTTCAAAAACGGGACGCACCAGCCGCAACCGGTGCCGGCCCCGCCACAGTCCGAAAGCTGGCTCGCCACGCGCGGGCCGTGCAGCCGTGCCCAATTCAGGAGCTTACGGGCCGTGACGTGAAAGCAATGGCACACCGTATCGTCGATATTCATGGGCCGGTCCCGCTCGCCCCGGGTCGCTATGCCGCTGATGCCTTATCCGGTCCTTTCCTCATGGGGTCCGTCCCGGCCTAGTCCTTACTCACGTCGCCCGAGGAGATCGGCTGCCAGGTCAGTCCCAGCGAGAGGGACTTGTCCCGCTTGGCCTGGATCGCCCACGGTGTGCCCTTATGTTCGGTCACGATCCGGTTGAACAACTCCCGGGCTTCCTCGGCGAGCTTCTGGATCTCCCTTTTGCTCTTCATCTTTTCGGACGATGCCAGCTTGTAAGTGTCTTGGCCGAGCTTCATGTCGAGTGGGGGAAGCGTCTCGGTCAGGACGTCACCCAGCGCCTTGTTGTATTCGTTCATGAAGGCCAGGCGTGCCTTCAGCACGGCACGGGCGTAGTCGTAGTTCGCCTGCCATCGCTTGCTCTGCTCGGCCCGCATCGGTTCGATCGAGTCGATCTCCAGGTTCAACAACTCCAGTTCGGCGATCCCTACGGCCCAGAAGTCCTGCTCGTCCTTGATTTCCTTCTTGAGCTTGTCATTCACCGGGGCCTTGAAGCTGTCCCGGAGTTGGGGACCGCCGGCCGAACCAGGGGTGGATACCCACATCTTGCGGATCTTGTCGATCACCTTCAGGGTGGTCGCGTGGAACCGGTAGCGGTCCGGGTCTTTCTCGATGTCCCTCGGGGTCACGTCGGACAGGTAGTCCTTCATCACCTCGGGTCGGAAGGCGATCTCCGCCAGCCCGGTGTCGGCCAGGTCGGACTTGATCGGCGGCACGGTGAATTCGTCGGCGATCTTGGCGATCTCGGACCCCGGGATCCCCTTGGGAGCACTGGGGAAGTCGAAGCGCTTGGCCGGCGGTTCATCCGGGTTGTAAGCGACCAGGGTCTCCTTAGCCTTGCCGCTGAGTTTGACGGTCTGCTTGAGGCCGACGACCGGGGAGTCCGCCATCTCGGCGGCGCGTTTGGCGACCGCCGCGGCCCATTCCGTCACCGGGATCGGGTCCGAGGGCAGCGGCTGCTTGGACATGCGGACGCTCTTGGCGGCGACGTGCTTGGCCGCTTCGAGGAACAAACTCCCAGCATACTTCGGCGCGTAAAGCCCCGGCTCGGTTTGCAAGTTAAAGAATTCCAGGGCGTTCTCCCCCGGCTGGCAGGTCGTGACGACCTCGACCCCCGGCGGGGCGGCGGTCAGGGCGTTGTAAAGGGACTCGCTCATCGGCTCACTGCCCGGCCGCTGCTTGCCACGCTGCGGGTTGTACCGGCAAACGTCCCAGATCACGACCTTCTGTGTCGCCTTGCACGCCTTGAGCTTCTCATAAAAGTCGGACAGCGGGATGAGGGTGTTCTCCGGGTCATCCGGGTCGCCTTCGATCGGGGCCAGGTACGCGGTGCCGTTGATCTCCAGGGCATGACCTCCGAAATAAACGACGATGCGGTCCTGTGCCCGGCTGGTGGCGAAGAACCGCTCGTATGCCCCCATCACGACGTTACGCATCGGGTTGGCGACGTCGATCGACTTGGGGTTGTCGGGACGGGCCGTGTCGGAAAGGATGAACAACTGATTGCGATCGGGGTCCTTCGGCTCGTTGGGGATCTGCCACTCGTAAGCGAGCCGATTGGCCATGCCCTTGGTGCGGTCTTCGCCGATGCTTCCCCCCAGTTGTTGGGCATAGGTCAGCGGGTTGAGGAACATGTATCGGCTGATGTGGATGAACAACATGCGGCGGGGAAAACCGCCCTTGGCCACCGTGACCGCTTTATCTCCATCGGCTTTCGCCTCGGTGGTCTTGTCGCCGTCCTTCTTCTCCTTGTTGCCGCTCGCCTGCTGCTCGTTCAGGTAGCGGGCACCCAGGATGCCGCCGGCCACCAACCCGGCGGTCAGGACCAGGCTCACGACGGCCCAGACGATCTTCCCCGTGCCGTTCGCCCGACGGTAGCGTCGTCGTCCCGGCGTCGGGGCCGGTAGCTCGGTCTTGAACTCGTTGCTGGTCGGTACGGGATCAACCGTCGTTTTCGCGGCCGGTATTGCCGGGAGGCGCTTGTCCCCCTGTCCGCTCGTCGTCACACCCGGCTTGAGTGGCTTGCTCGGAGCGGTCGGTCGGGCCGCGGGTGGGGCCGACGTCGCCGGTGAGATCGGCGCTGTAGTCGCGGCAGACGCGGCGGATGACGCCGCATGGGGCAAGGACACCACCTCAGGTGAGGCCGGGGACACGGGTGAGGCCGGGGACACTTCGGCCGGGCGCAGGGTCGTATGCCCCCCCGCCCCCCCTGGCACGGCAGTAGGATACGGCAGGCTGGTGTGCGGCATCACGCCGGTGGGCAGCATCACATAGCCCGGCGGCAAGCCGTACACGGACGCATCCGGGGGGGCGTAGCCCGGTGGTGGATAGCCGGGAGGCAGCGGATAGGGGTAGCCGGTCGGGCCGGTGTAGGGATAGCCGCCGGACGGCCCGTAGGCACCTGCCGGCAGGTAACCTGAGGGTGCCGGGTAAGGATAACCCACGGGTAGGCCGGGGACAGGCGGGGGACCGGACAGGGAAGCAGGCGGGGCAGCGGCGGCACCGGCCGGTGGGGCGGCGGGGTAGGGATTGCCTGACGGGTCGAAACGGTTGTCCGGGTCGACCTCGGGTCCGGGAGGCGGCCCGGGTAGCGGAAAGAAGTCGTCGTCGGGAGACGGCTTCGAGAAGTCGAAGGCGTTCGGGTCGGGTTCGCCGGACGCGACGGCCGGCTCGCCGGTCTCGCTCGGTACACTGCCCTTGACACGCACCTGGACGACGGTCCCGCACTTCTTGCACTTCACCGCCTGACCGACCCACTGCACCGGGATTCTCAGGCTGTTTTCGCAACTCGGGCAGGTTGCTCGAACGGTCGCGTCCATTGATCGGCTCCGGGGCGTGGTGCAGCTTGAAGGGTGCTTCAGGATTTAAGATGCGATTTTAGCAGATTCCGTTCCCGGAAGTCCGTCCGAATCCGCGGCAGACGGTGAATCGCCGAGCCGTGGCGGTGATCGGCGGACGCGGGGCCTGCGGGGGCCCCGTAATTCTCACGCTCCCCCGAACGCAAGTCCCGGCTTGGGCGGGGGATCTGTCGTGGCCGAGGGGGCCGGGCTGGCCGACGGCGCGGGCACGGCGGGGGTCGTCTGTTCTTTCTTCAGGCTAGTGATCGGCTCGCCGGCCATGATCTTCTCGACTTCCTCACGGTCGAGTTCTTCGTGCAATAGCAGCGCCTCGGCGATCCGGTCCAACTGCTTGCGATGGGATCGGATCAGTTCGATGGCCCGCTGCTCGGCCTCAGTGAGCAGCCGTTGTACCTCTTCGTCGATGAGCCGCGCGGTGCCCTCGCTGAAGGTCCGCGACTCGACGATCTCCTTGCCGAGAAAGACGTGTTCTTCGCCGATCTGGTAGTAGACCGGGCCGAGGCGGTCGCTCATGCCGAACTGCGTGACCATGATGCGGGCGATGCGGGTCGCCATCTTGAGGTCCATCATGGCACCGGTCATGGCCTCGCCGAAGACGACCTTGTCGGCGGCCCGTCCTCCCATGCTCATGACCAGGCGGGCATTCAGTTCGCTCGCCGAGCGATCGATCTTGTCCTCATCCGGCAGGAACATCGTCACCCCACCGGATTGGCCGCGGGGGATGATCGAGACCCGGTCGATCTTGTCGGCCTTCGGTTCGAGCATGGCGCACAGGGCGTGGCCGGCCTCGTGGTAGGCGGTCCGGCGTTTTTCGAAGTCGCTGAACGGCTCGTCGCGCGTGGTGCCGAGACGGACGCGGTCGGCGGCCCGGTCGAAGTCGATCTGCTCGATCTTGTTGCGGCCGGCACGGGTGGCGTGGAGCGCCGCCTCGTTGCAGAGGTTCTGCAGGTCCGCCCCGCTCATCCCGACCATGTTCCGGGCGATGCGTTCGAGGTCGACGGAGTCGGCCAAGGGCTTATTCCGGGTGTGGACCTTGAGGATCTCGAGTCGGCCCCTCCAGGTCGGGCGGTCCACGGTGATGTGGCGGTCGAAACGGCCGGGCCGCAGCAGCGCCGAGTCCAACACATCCGGGCGGTTGGTGGCCGCGATGACGATCACCGTCTCCGAGGGCTGGAACCCGTCCATCTCGCTGAGGATCTGGTTGAGCGTCTGCTCCCGCTCGTCCGAGCCGCCGCCGTAGCCCGCCCCCCGCATCCGGCCGACCGCGTCGATCTCGTCGATGAAGACGACACACGGGGCGTTCTCCTTAGCGGTCCGGAACATGTCCCGGACGCGACTGGCCCCGACCCCGACGAACATCTGGATGAATTCGCTCCCGCTGATGGCGAAAAACGGTACGTTCGCTTCCCCGGCCACGGCCTTGGCGAGTAACGTTTTGCCGGTGCCCGGCGGGCCGAACAACAGCACACCCTTGGGCACCCGTGCCCCGAGGCGGGCGAACTTGGCCGGATCCTTGAGGTACTCGACGATCTCCGCCAACTCCCGCTTGGCGTTCTCCATGCCGGCCACTTCGTCGAAGGTGATACGCCCCTTGCTCCGCTCGTACCGCTTGGCCGGGCTGCGGGTGTAACTGCTCACGAAGCTGCCCCCCATCGGGTCCCGGATGCGCGGTAGGAAGAAGAACACGAAAAGGCCGACAACTAGCGCGATGAGGAGCAGGTTCAGGATGAACGGGCCGAGCCAGGACGGGTCCTCCCGCTTGCTGACGACGAGCTTCTCGGTCTGGTCGTTCGGGTCCTTCTGTTTGAGAGACTCGCGGTACTGCCGGTCTTTCGCCTCCCACTCGCGGACGAGCGCGGCCTGGTCATTCGTGCGGGGCAGATAAACACTGAACTTGCCGGACGTGATCCTGAAATCCTTGGCCAAGGGGCCGTTCGGGTCACGGACTTCACCCTCGGCCCGGTCATCACCGATGAGGACCAACCTCTGGACTTGCCCGGCGTCGATGAGTGCGGTGAACTCGGTGTAGCTGATCTCGCGGGCGTGGCCGGAAGTGAAGTAGATTACGGCAAGAACGGTCAGCACGACCAGGGCGATCCAGACGCCCGGCTGAAGCGGGTTCGCTTTCTTCGGACCGGGTGTCCCCGCACCGGAACCGTTCGAATTCGGGAAAGGGGATTGTGGGTTTTGCGACATTCCTGCTCCTTGAGGGCGCGTCCGGCTGGCGCTCGGGGAGGGTGGGGACGCGACGCCCTGCCGCGGGTTAGACCACCTTAATTTTAGGCGGCATGCCTTCGATGCTGACGGCGTCCGTCGTTGGCCACAGACCGGTGGGGTAGACACGGTCCTGTCGTGCTTGCCCCCGTCAGGCGGGCCGTCCGGTGGTCTTCCCCGGCTGCGCGGCGAGGGATTACTTGTCGAGCTTTGCTTGTCGAGCTGTCCTAGCCGGTTCCCGTTGACCGGGGTTTCTGACCTTGCCCCCGGCAGTGACGCAGCGTGTGTAACGAGTCGGGGGGGAACTCGAAGACGGGGCCGGGAGCTGGGCGATAAGCGCCGAGCAGGGCCTTCGCCTCCGGGAAGCCGCTAATAATCGGTAAACTCTCGGAAGTATATTCACTTGGCAGGTGGCGGCTCCGGCTCGGTCGGTTTTTCCGAGGCCGATTTCTGCTCCTTCCGCCGGGGGGTTGGGGGCGGCTCGGGTTCCGGCTCAGACTCTTTTTGCTCGTCTTGCTTGAAGAAGGCTGCCAACTCGGCGAAGGTGTTAAGGGCCGCTTTGCCCGAGCGCTTTTCGGCCGAGAGCTTGGGAAGCGGTTTGGGCTTGGCCTGCGGTTTGGGTCGCGGAGTGGGAGGTGGGGGCGGGGGAGAAGCGGTTGTAGGTGCTGCTGCCGCTGCCGGTGCCGCTGCCGGTGTGGAGCTGGGCGGTGTGTTGCTACTCTGGGGCGTATTCGGCGAAGTTGATACGCTCGCCGGCTTGGCCGGGCTGCTGGCCGGACCACGGGCCGCCGGTCCTCCCGCCCCGCTCCGACGGGGGAAGCGTTCGGACCCTATCGGTTGTGACCCCCGTGCTTGTCCCAGAGGTCGCTCGCCCCGGGACACGCTCGCAGGGGTTGCGGATGGCCCGGCCGGGCCGCGGCCGCGGTCCCCACGCGCTTCCCCGGCCCCACGCCCGGTCGGCTGTCCGGAGCGCCGCTCCTGACCCGGCGGGATCATCGACAGGGAGATCTTCTTGTCGGCCGACTTTACATCGATGACCCAGACCGTGACGACGTCGCCGACCGAGACGACGTCATAGGGGCTTTTGATGTAGCGGTTGGCCATCTGACTGATGTGGACCAGCCCGCTCTCCTTCAGGCCGATGTCCACGAAGGCACCGAACGGCACGACGTTCAGCACCGTGCCTTTGAGTTCCATGCCGGGCGAGATGTCCTCGATCTTGAGAACGCCTTTCTTGAAGATCGGGGGCGGCAGGTCTTCGCGGGGGTCGCGGCCGGGGCGGGCCAGGGCATCGAGGATGTCCCGGACCGTCGGTTCACCGGCCCCGAGTTGGGCAGCGAGTGCCGCCGCGTCGAGCGTTTCGAGCTTCGCCCGGAGGTCGTTCAGTTTGCTCTTGTCCCGGAGGTCATCCGGGCTGAAGCCGAGGTCGCCGAGTATCCGCCGGGCCAGGTCGTAGCTCTCCGGGTGGATCCACGTCGAGTCGAGCGGTTCGGTGCCGTCGGCGATCTTCAAGAAGCCGGCCGCCTGAATGTACCGCTTCTCACCGACCCCGGGCACGCCGAGCAACTGGGCCCGTGAGGTGAATCTTCCGTTCTTCTCTCGGAATGTGACGATCTCGCGGGCGACGTGCTGGTTCAGACCGGAGACGTGCCGCAACAGTGGGACACTCGCCGTGTTCAGATCGACGCCGACCGTGTTGACGCAGGAACTGATGACCGCTTCGAGTGACTCCTTGAGTTGCTTCTGTTTAACGTCGTGCTGGTACAGGCCGACGCCGATGTGCTGCGGGTCGATCTTGACGAGTTCGGCGAGCGGGTCCTGCAGCCGGCGACCGATGCTGATCGTCCCGCGGGTGTACGGATCGAGTTCGGGGAACTCCTCCTTGGCGGTGGCGCTGGTCGAATAGTCGCTCGCCCCGGCCTCGATGACGATGACATAGGCGAGTTCGGCAGGTGCTTCCGGTAAGCCTTCCAGGCTGATGACCGGGGGTGGCGGCGGGGCCGGGGCCGTCGGGACGGGCGGCGGGGGCACGCTGGCGGCGATGACGGGGGTCGAAACCCCGTCAGGGGTGGGTGCCACGATCTCGGGAGGGGCCGCGACCGGGGCCCTGACCGGCTCTTCCGGGGCGATCGCCGTGACGACCTCGATCGGCGCGGGTGAGATGGTGACGCTCGAGGTGATCGTTTCCGTCTCCGACGGTGTGGGCAGGTGGTCGGAAACGAACGACGGAGTGGCGGGGGTCGGTAACTCCGGCAGGACCGGTCGGGCCGCTTCCGGGGGCGGTCCGGCCGTGCCCGGCTTCGTGACCGCGCCGGCGTCGGGTTCGGGCGGTGCCGCCGGGGCCGGCTGCGGAGACGGGTTGAGCCGACGTTGCTCCAGTTCCGCGATCAGCTCGGCCACGAGTTGTTCGGTCTCCCGGCAGCCGGTGCCGTTGCCGATGGCGATGACCGGCAGTTGGTGCTTGCGGATGAGTTGTTCCATCCGCCGCTTCGCCTCGGTGACGTTCTTCCGCTGACCGTGGGGGTAGATGACGGCGTCCTCGAGGAGCTTGCCCGTCTCGTCGAGGGCGGCGAGCTTGCAGCCGCTGCGGATGCCGGGATCGATCGCCAGGACCCGTTTGCCCCGGAGCGGGGGTTGCAGCAGCAGGCTCTTGAGGTTCTTGGCGAAGACCAGAACGGCGTGGTCCTGTGCCCGCTCGGTCAGCTCGCGCCGGACCTCCCGCTCGAGGCTCGGCAGCAGGAGGCGTTCCAGGCTGTCGGCGATGACACCCACGAGCAGGTCGCGGTGGGGGTGATCGGCAATGTTCAGGTGGTATTGGGCGATCTCGTTGGCCATCGCCACGTTGGTATCCACGCGGACGCGGAGGACGTTCGCCTTCTCCCCCCGGTTGATCGCCAGGATGCGGTGCGGCGGGATCTCCTTGACCAGTTCGCGGAAATTGAAATACGGTTCGTACTCCTTGCCCTTGCCCTCGGGCAGGGTTTCGATCCTGCTGGCGACCAGAAAGCCCGTGTCCCAGGTGAAGTTCCTGAGCGGTCCGCGGACGTCGGCCGAGTCGCTGACCATCTCGGCGAGGATGTGCTTGACCCCGGTCAGGACGTCATCGGTATTGAGGAGCCACTTGTCGGGATCGACCAGACCGGGCAGGACTTCGTTGAGGTTGGCGACGGCCGGGTCGCGGTTCCAGATCGCCTCGGCCAGAGGCCCCAGGCCTTTCTCCCGTGCCTCGGTGGCCAGGGACTTCTTCTTCTGTTTGAACGGCAGGTACAGGTCTTCGATCCGCTTGGACGTCTCGGCGGCCAGTATGGCCTGGGTCAGGTCGTCGGTGAGTCGGCCCTGGAGGGCGATGCTGCGGAGGATCGTCTGCTTGCGGTGTGCGAGTTCGCGGAGCTGCGCGACCCGTTCCTGGATGCGACGGATGGTGTCCTCGTTCAGGCCGCCGGTCCGTTCCTTGCGGTAGCGGGTGATGAACGGGACGGTGTTTTCCTCATCGAGGAGTTGAACCACCGCCTCGACTTGGGCCTTGCGGATCTGAAGGTCCTGGGCGATGCGTGACAGGTCGTGCGGCTGGGGTACGGGCGGTACCTGGGGGACGGGTTGGGGCGGGCGGATCGGCCGTTGCTCCGGCGGGGTGGCCGGCGGGGTTGGTGCCGTCGGGCCGGGAGACGGAGCGGCGGTCTCAGGCGGGGAGGCCGCTTCCGTCGTCGTGGCTACGGCCGGGACCGCCGGCGGTGGCGAAAGTGGCGGGGTGTCCGGGGTCGTTTCCGACCCGGGCGACCCAATGGCTTCCGACCGCTCCGGGGCCGGCGTCGGAGGGGAGACCTCGGCCACCGGATTCTCCAGCTTCTCCTGCGCCGGGGCCGGGGCATCGGCCGTCTGCACAGTCGCATCGGTCGGGTTCGGGTCGGACGAAGCCATTTTCAGCGTCCTTGTGGATAGCGTGGGTCGGCCCCGGGGCTGCCGGGGTCGAGTGTGAACGCGGACCGCGAACACCCGCGTCACCCGTCACACCCGTAAGGGAACGACGGTCAACTTTAGATTTAGGGGCGGTGCAGGGGGTGTCAACCGCCGACGACCCGGCCGGTCGATGTCCGGGGTCGCCGTGCCGGCGCGCCACACCGTCCGTTCGTTTGCCGGCCGGCCCGACGCCCGGCCCGGCTCACGAGGGCGTGAAGCTGGCCAGGAACTCGGCGTTCGTCTTGTGCTTGCTGAGCTGTTTGAGGAGCAGTTCCATCGCCTCGACGGGGTTCATGTCCGAGAGCACCCGGTGCATCATGTAGGTTAGCCGCAGTTCGTCCTCGCCACGGAGCAGTTCCTCCTTACGGGTGCCGCTGCGGTTGATGTCGATGGCCGGATAGACGCGTCGATCGACCATGCGCCGGTCGAGGTGGATCTCCATGTTCCCGGTGCCCTTGAATTCCTCGAAGATGACTTCGTCCATCTTGGAGCCGGTGTCGATGAGTGCGGTCGCCAGGATGGTGAGGCTGCCTCCCTCTTCGACGTTCCGCGCGGCTCCGAAGAAGCGCTTGGGCTTGTACAAGGCGGTGGCGTCCAGGCCGCCCGAGAGCAGCTTGCCGGAGCCGGGCGACACGGAGTTGTAGGCCCGAGCCAGGCGGGTGATGCTGTCGAGCAGGATGACGACGTCGGTGCCGTACTCGACGAGCCGCTTGGCCTTCTCGATCACCATCTCGCTGACTTGCACATGGCGGTCCGGCGGTTCGTCGAAGGTGCTGCTGACGACCTCGACTTTCGGCCCCTTGACGGTCCGGCTCATGTCCGTGACCTCCTCCGGCCGTTCGTCGATCAGCAGGACGATGACGTAGCACTCCGGGTGGTTCTTGATGATGGCGTTGGCCATCTTCTGTAACAGCACCGTCTTGCCGGTACGGGGCGGGGCGACGATCAGCCCGCGTTGCCCCTTGCCGATCGGCGTGATCAGATCGATCACGCGGGTGTTGAGTTCCTCGGGGGTGGTCTCGAGGCGCAGACGGCTCGTCGGGTGGAGCGGGGTCAGGTCGTCGAAGACGACTTTTTGGGACAACAGGTCCGGCTCGAAGTAGTTGATCGCCTCGACGCGCAGGAGGGCGAAGTACCGCTCGTTCTCCTTCGGCGGGCGGATCTGCCCGGCGACGACGGCCCCGGTCCGCAGCCCGAAGCGGCGGATCTGGGACGGAGAGATGTAGATGTCGTCGGGGCAGGGCAGGTAGTTGTAGTCCGGGCTGCGCAGGAAGCCGAAGCCGTCAGGCAAGACCTCGAGCGTACCCTCCCCGAACATCAGGCCGTTGGCCTTCACCCGCTCCTTCAGGATGCGGAAGATCAGGTCTTGTTTTTTGAGGCCGATGTACTCCTCGCGGGGGATGTTCTCGTTTCGAGCGGTCGCCTGGAGTTGGGCGATCGTCATGTGCTGGAGTTCGGTGATGTAGGTGTTACCCCGCTTGATCTCCTCGTAGCGGGAGTTGGTCTCGGCGTCGAAGCCGTGTTCGTTTGGGTCGATCTGGTAAGCAGGGCTGTCGAGGGTCGCGGCCGTCTCGACGTTCCCCTTCTGGTCGGACCGGTTTGGCGGCGGCGGGACCTCGCTGACTCCGCGGTCATCGGTCGCCGTCGTGTCGGCGCTCGGCGCATGATCGGCCCGACCCCGGGGCCGCAGGGTCGCCTCCGTGGCCGACCGGTCATCGGCTTTCGTCGGCTTCGATGCCGGTGACGGGCCGGGTGACTCGGCCGCGGCCTTGTCCGGCGGCTCGGCCAGGGCCTCGGTCGCCGACTCGGCCGTGGTCTTGTCTGACGGCTCGGCACGGGTCTTGTGACGGTGACCGGCCGGTGGCTCGGCCGGGGTCGTCGCCTCGGCCGGAATCACGTCGACGATACCGGCGGAGAATTCGTCGTCCCGGGGGGTGTCGGCGGAACCCTCCTGAGCGGGGATCGGTCGTACCTCACTGGCCGGAGGGGTGCTACGGACCTTCACGCGCGAGCGGGAGCCGGTCGAACGGGTCGATCGGGGGGTTTCGGGCTTGGTCGTGTCTGACATGATGAACCTCACCGGCGGGCCAGAATCTTGAGATTCGCGGTCGTTCCGTGTCCGACGGGGTCGCGGCAGCGGCCCTAGAACGGCGGACAGTCTAGGATCTCGGAACTCCCGGTCAGTCGGCTCTCGGGGCCGGTCCAGCCCCAGGTCCGTAGCAGGTCGTCAACCTGTGCGTGCAGAGAGTCGGGGGCCGACGTGTTCATGATCACGGCGTGGGCATGAGCGAGTTTCCGTTCCGCGGGCCATTGTGCCGACTCGCGAGCGGCCAGGTCGGCCTCGGTCCAGCCGCTGCGGGTGCTGACGCGGGCGAGCCGCACCTCGCGGGGGGCATCTACATAGACGACCCGATCGACCATATCGAGCCAACCCGCCTCCAGGAGCAGGGCCGCGTCCAGCACGATGAAATGATACCGTGGGTCGGCAATACCCCGGCGAATCTCCTCGTGACAACGACGGGCGATGTAAGGAAATACGATCGCTTCCAAGGCGCTCAATTCCTTGGGGTTCGAGAACACGATCTGACCGACCTTGGCCCGGTCGATCGTGCCGTCGGTCCTCAGGACAGTATCTCCCCAGCGGGCGACGAGGGCTGTCGCGATTTCCGCTTGCCGTAGGGCCTCGTGACCGATGCCGTCGGCGTCGATGAGGTAGCCCCCCCTTCGCTCGAAGAGACGGGCGACGGTGCTTTTACCGGCTCCGATCGCGCCGATCAGCCCGATCACCGGCTTGGGACCGTGTTTGTACGGCTTCATCGGCCCGTCCTGGTGTTGGCGGGGGGCGTTTCGGTCGGTCGTATCCCGGCGGTAGGGCCGACCGTCGGTGGTACCGTCAGTGGTTTCGGTGACCGTCGGGCTGCGTGTTGTTACTTCCACCTCAGAGTTCCACGACATCCAGCCAGTTGGGGCCGGCCGCGACATCGACCACGAGGGGCACTTCGAGCTTCAAGGCCCCGCCCATTTCGGCCCGTACCAACTCTGCCAGGGGTTGCACCTCGTCGGGCGGTGCCTCGAAGACGAGTTCGTCGTGAACCGTGAGCAACATGCGTGATCGCATCGCCCGCTCCTCGAGGGCGTTCGAGACCGCGAGCATGGCGCGTTTGAGCAGGTCGGCGGCGGAGCCTTGGATCTCCATGTTGATCGCCTCCCGCTCGGCGGGACTGCGGCTGCGGTAGTGGGAGTTAGGATTGATCGCCTCGGGCGCGAACTGCCGTCGGTGGCCGAGCAGGGTCGTTACGACCCCGGTGCTGTGGGCCTTTCGCAGCAGGGCTTGCTGGTATTCCAACACCCGCGGGTAACGACTGAAGTACTGATCGATGAAGGCTTCGGCTTCGGGCCGGGGGATCGACAGGCGGGCCGACAGCCCAGCGGCGCTCATGCCGTAGATCACGCCGAAGTTCACGGTCTTGGCCATGGCCCGCTGCATCTTTGTGACCTCGGCCTCGTTTACTTTGAAGATCTCGGCGGCCACGGCAGTATGCACGTCGCGACCCTCGGTAAAGGCCCGGCGCAACGTCTCGTCCCCGCAGAAATGGGCCAACAGACGCAACTCGATCTGTGAGTAGTCCGCGGTCAGAAGTACCCAGCCGTCCTCGGGGATGAACGCCCGCCGGAGTTGTGCCCCTTGTTCGGTGCGGGCCGGGATGTTCTGCAGGTTGGGGTCGCTCGAGCTGAGGCGACCGGTCTCCACGGCGGTCTGGTTGAACGACGTGTGGACGCGGCCGGTCCGCGGGTTGACGATCGCCGGAAGGACATCGACGTAGGTGTTCTTCAGCTTGGTCACCTTCCGGTAGGCCAGGAGCAGGCGGGGCAGCGGGTGACCGAGCGCGGCCAGTCGTTCGAGTGACTCCTGATCGGTACTCGGTTCGTTCTTGACTCCGGTACGTCTCTGGACCGGCAGCTTCAACTCCTCGTAGAGGATTTTCTGCAATTCCCGTAACGAGGCGATGTTGAACTCCCGGCCGACGTGGTCGTAGATCTGTCTTTCCAGGACGGCGATTTCCGATGTCATGTCCGCCGCGAGCTTTTGCAAGAATGGTACGTCGATCCGGATGCCGGTGAACTCCATCCGGGCCAACACGCGGAGCAGTGGGATTTCGACCTCCTGGTACAAACCCTGAAGCCCGGCGTTGGCGAGTCGTGGCTCGAGTATGTGGCTGAGGCGATAAGCGGTGTCGGCGTCTTCGGCCGCGTAATCCCGGACGCGGGCGGTCGGGACCAGGTCGAGGGTGAGTTGTTTTTTGCCTTTGCCGATCAGGTCGGTGATTTTGATGTTCTCGTGGCCCAGTATCTCGCGGGTCAGTTCGTCCAAGCCGTGTCCGCGTGTCCCGGGATGGAGCAGGAAGTGGGCGATCATGCTGTCCCCGGCGACGCCGGCCAGGCTGACGCCGTGGGCGGCCAACACGATCTGGTCGAACTTGACGTTGTGATTCCGCTTCCAGATCCTTGGGTTCTCGAATACCGGTTTGAGGGCCGCGAGGGTGCCGTCCGGGTCGAGGCGGGCGTCATTTTCCGGCGCGCGAACCGGGAGGTAATAAGCGGTCCCCGCCTCCCAGCAGAAGGCGTAGCCGACGATCTCGCAGCGGAGCGGGTCGAGTCCGGTCGTTTCCAGGTCGAAGACGAAGCCGGGCTGTTTATCCAGCTTCGTCAGGAAACTTTTGAACTTCTGGGGCGTGTCGACGAGTTCGTAGCCGGCGTAACTCCAGTTGTCGGCCTTCCGGTCGCCGGCCCCCGGCACCGGCTCCTTCGTCTCGGCCGCCGTGTCCTGATCCTCGGTCGGCTCGAAGAGGCTTCGTCTCTTGGGCGGAGCGTCCGCCGGCCGGACGGCGGCCCGCGGACCCGGCGTGTGGTCCGGAGGGACCGCGGGCGAATCTCCGTGCGCTGTCCCGCCGAGGATTCCGAGCAACTGCGTGTTCTTCTGACGCCCATGGGAGGCGAGGGTCTTGCGGACGCGCCCGGCCAATTGACGGAAGCCGAGTTCCTGGAACAGTTCGAGCAACTTCTGTGCGTCCCAATCCTTCCGCCGCCAAGCTTCCCAATCGAAGGTGAGGGGTACGGCCCGGTCGAGGGTCGTGAGTTGCCGGCTGCGGGCCAAGGTCCCGTTGGCGATCGCCTCGCGGAGGGTCTGCTTGATCTTGGCACTACCACTGACCCGGTCGGGGTCGGCCATGATGGCGTTGAGGGAGCCGAGTTCGCGGAGCCACTTGGCCGCCGTCTTCGGTCCCACACCGCTGACACCGGGGATGTTATCGACGCTGTCGCCGACCAGGGCCTGGAAGTCGGCCACCTGGTCGGGCCGCACGCCCCAATCCTTTTCGACCCCGGCCGCGTCTAGGATCTCCCCCTCCTTCCGCAGGTTGAGCACCTTGACGCGGTCCGAGATCAATTGGCGACAGTCCTTGTCCGCCGTGCAGAGGTAGACCTCGAGTCCGCGGTCCTCCGCCGCGGTCGCGATCGTCGCCATGATGTCGTCCGCCTCGTAGCCGGGCACCGACAGGATCGGTATCCTCATGGCCTCCATGACCCGGCGGATGAGCGGTTCCTGCTGAAGCAGGTCGTCGGGTGGCGGGTCACGGTGCGATTTGTAGTTCGGGTCGATCGCACTGCGAAAGGTCGGGCCGTCGTGGTCGAGCGTCGCGATGAGGTAATCGGCCCCGAGGTCGTAGAGGTTAAGAAGCGAGCGGGTGACGCCGAAGACGGCGTTCGTGGGTCGCCCGTCCGGTGCCGTCATCGGTCCGACACCGAAGTACATCTGGTAGATCAGCCCGTGGGTATCCAGCAGGTAAAGGCTGCCCACGGGTACCGGTTCCGTCATCGTGTCAGAGACCTGTTGTGAGGCGGACCTCGGCAGTCAACATCCGGGTGTATGCCATGCCAGATTACGTCTGGCTGCTCGCGCGGCGTGGGGGGAGCTAGCGGACCGGAGCGAGTGACCTGAAGTCAGTGACGGTGTACGCAGAAGGATATTGCCGGTCGTACTCGGCTGTCAAGGTCGATGGCCTCGGTGATCACGCGGTGATCAGACGGTATTGAGGGAATACCTAACAGTGACGCGGCAGGGCAGTCAATTGGCAGTAGCCCAACACCCCGCGGAAATTACGTCGGCTTTAGCCCCAAACGCAAGGCCGCGTCGGCATGGCGGGTCATGACTCGTGATCCGCACCGCGTCGGCAGGGCATGTCATGATTCGTGACCCGCCATTCGTGATCCGCGCGTGACCGGGACACGACCAGACCACCCGGTTGTGGCCGTCCGCCGGCTCTGGCAACTGTTCTGTTCAGACCAGGCTCGTCGTTGTCTTGTTCGGAGCAGGGTCGTTGTTTTGCGGGGAGTCTAGTGCCCCGGTGCGGGCGCTTGGCCCTTCCACTTGAGGACCCGGCCGGCGTAGACACCGTCGAGGTATTTGCCGTCACGGACGGCGGGGCGGCCGTTGATCAGCACCCATTTGACCCCGGTGGCGTACTGGTGCGGTTTGTCGTAAGTGGCCGTGTCGCGGTAGCTCGCCGGGTCGAATATGACCAGGTCGGCGAAGTACCCCGGTTTGAGATAACCCCGGTCGGTCAGTCGTAGGATGTCGGCCGGCAGGCCGCTCGCACTGCGGATGGCGGCCTCGACCGGGATCAGCTTTTCCTGGATGGCGTAGTAGCCGATCTTGCGCGGAAAGGTGCCGTAGCTGCGGGGGTGGGGGACGCTGTCGCCGGGGATTTGAACGCCGCCGTCGCTGGCCGTCGCCACCCAACTCTGCCGCATGTAGACCCGCACGTCGTCCTCGCTCATGGCGAAGTTGACGACTGCGGCCCCGCCGTGGCGCTCGATCTCGAGAACGATATCGGTCACGTCCCGGCCCTCGGCCTCGGCGATGGCGGCCAAGTTTTTACCCTGCCACTGCGGCTTGGCCGAATACCGGGCGATCTGGATCCGCTTGCCGCCGTCGCGGCCGCCGAGTGCCTTGGCGATGTCGGCCTTGAGGGCCGGGCCGATCTTCGGGTCGTCCAGCCGGGCCACGAAGTCCTTCTCGGTCCCTTCACGATATTTCGCCGGTACGAGCGTGGCACGCAGGGAAGTGCTGCTGGCGGTATAGGGGTACTGGTCGGCCGTGATCTCCCGACCGGCCCGGCGGTACCGCTCGATCAGGGCGACGGCGTCCGTAGACCGGCCCCAGACGCCCTGGCCCGAGGCCTTGATGTGCGAGATGTGCACCCGGCAGCCGGCCTCTCGGCCGATGGCGACAGCTTCCTCGATCGCGTCGAGCAAGCCGCCCGACTCGTTGCGGATGTGGCTGGCGTACAGCCCCCCGTGTCGGGCCGCGACCCGGGCCAGGGCGATGATCTCGTCCGTCTTCGCATAGGTGCCGGGGTTGTAGATCAGACCCGTGGAAAGCCCCCAGGCACCGTCCTTCATCGCCTGATCGACGAGCGACTCCATCTTGCGGAGTTCGTCGGCAGTGGGGGGGCGATTGCTATTACCCATCACCCGGGCGCGGATGCTGTTGTGCGGGGCCAGGTGGATGACATTGGTCCCGACCCCCTGCTCCTGAAGGGTCTTGAAGAAGCTGGCCACGTCGGTCGGCCCCGAACCGCAGTTGCCGGTGACCACCGTCGTGCAACCCTGGGTGACGTAATTCTTGTTCGCCCGACCGCCCTTGCCGGTCAGCCCGGGGTCGCAGTGGGTGTGCAGGTCGATGAATCCGGGGCACGCATACCATCGGCTGGCATCGACCTCGGTCGCGCCCTCGGTCTTGCCGACCTTTCCGACCGCCACGATCCGCTCGCCTCGGACATGCACGTCGCCGACGACGGGCGGTTGTCCGGTGCCATCGTAGATCGTGGCGTTTCGGAACACGAACTCTGCTACCTGTGCGGGCGCTACTGGCTCGGGTGCGGTCGCGGGGGGTGTTGCAAGCGGCAAGAGCAGAAGGAGTGCGAACAGTGGTGCGAACATCGGACGCTCCGACACGGGCGGGTAGGACGGGAAGCTATGGTAACGGTCTACTCGTCGGACTTCACCAGAGAAATACTCGAAGCCGAGTGCAAAGCGACGTCACGTTCACGGTCGGCTCGACGGGCCGTTGGAGTGGTATTCGACCCGCGATCGTCGTCGTGAGGGGGCCGCGCCCGGTAGGCCACCTACCGACCGGTCTGCCTGCGGGGCACTTGCCGGCCTGCGCGGACGGTAGGAGGTTGCCCCCGCGTGTTTCGGGTTGCTTGGGGCTGATACCGACCACGGCGAGGGGTAACAGCCGATAGACGGCGTTGTCGCTTCATTTAAGATAGGGGTAGACTGATGCGGGCGTGTCGCTGCATGCCCGTCCCGTTGGCCCGGCCGCGTTCGCGCGGGAGCCCGGCCGACCGGTCTGCGTGCGTTACCATAATTCCGCTCGAGCCGCAGACTCGTAATTTGGCCGAATTTGACCGAGCGGAACGTGACATGATACGGAGCCAGGGTGTTGAATTCTCCCATTGTTGAGGACGACAAGACCAACGAACGGCATCCCGAGGACAGTCCCACAAGACCCGCGATACCTGCTATAGTCGAGGAACCCGAGGCCGAGCGCGAAGAGCCTTCCGAGACCGAGAGCGATTATGAAACTCCCCCGCCGCCGGAAACCGATCCGGCCGTCACGTTCGCGGACCTGAAGCTGATCCGCCCGGTGTTGGACGCCCTCGATCACGCCGGGTACACCCACCCGACACCGATCCAGGAGGCAGTAATACCGCCTGCTCTCCGCGGCAGGGACGTGATCGGTCAGTCACAGACCGGGACGGGCAAGACGGCCGCCTTCACGCTCCCGTTCCTCTCCCGTTGGCGACCCCATCGATTGAAAGGCCCGATCGGCTTGGTCATGACGCCGACCCGCGAGCTGGCCTTGCAGGTGGCCAAGGAAGCAGAAAAACTCGCGCCGAGCAAGCTCTTCCGTGTCGTCCCGGTCTACGGGGGGACCGGCTACGGGACGCAACTCCGCGGCCTCGAACGGGGGTGTGATCTGGTCGTCGGCACCCCCGGCCGCATGATCGATCACCTGCGGCGTGGCTCGATGACACTCGAACACGTCCGCTATGTCGTCCTGGACGAAGCGGACCGGATGCTCGACATCGGCTTCCGACCCGACATCGAGAGGATCCTTAACCGCTGTCCGCGCCACCGACAGACCCTGCTGATGTCGGCCACGCTCCCCGAGCCGATCATGCGGCTGGTGAACCGTTACATGACCGATCCGGTCTTCGTCCGGATGACCCCGGAAAAGCCGACGGTCGAGAAGATCCGCCAGTACTACATGACCGTCGACGCACACAAGAAGTTCGAGTTGCTCTGCAAGGTGATCGAGCGGGAGCAGCCTCGCCAGTGCCTGATCTTCTGCGAGCGGAAGCGCTGGGCCGACGATCTCTACCGTGACCTCAAGCGGGTGGTGGCCAAGTCGGCAGTCATCCACGGCGACTTACCCCAGTCGCAGCGGGAGAAGATCATGGCCGCCTTCCGCAGCGGCGAGATCCGGTACCTGATCGCCACCGACGTGATGAGCCGCGGCATCGACGTGGAGGGCTTGTCGCACGTCATCAACTACGACCTTCCCACGGACATCGAGAATTATGTCCACCGCATCGGTCGCACCGGCCGCATCGGACGTGACGGCATCGCCATCTCGTTCGTTACCCCCGACCAGGGTGACCAACTCACCGCCATCGAGGTGATGATCAACCGGCTGATCGACAAGGACGAGATCCCCGGTGAATGGTACACGCCGCGCCGGCCGGAGGGCGGATCCGGCCCGGTTCCGTCGCTGCCTCCACCGATCAGGCGGGATGAATTCGGCTGGGGAATCGAAGACGAGGACGAGATCGAGACCGGCTCGCCGGGTGATCAGCCCGGAAGGGGCGCGAACGAGTCGGCGGTGTCGAGTTCGGCGCAAGACCCCGGCACGACCGCAGCGGCGAAAAAGCCGGTTTACGGCAAGACGCGCCGGCGGTATTCGGACCGTTTGTAAAACCAGCCAGACCGGCTCGGGCAAGGCCAGCCGGACCGGCTCTGGCTGCTCGTCTCCGCCGGGCCGACGAGCTGACCTGCGGTGCTTTGCTTTCGTTGCCGCCGGACTCAATTCTTGCGGAAGTACTCGACGGCATTTCGGAACAACCGCTGTCCGTCTCCCTCGGCCTCCAAGCCCCGACGGGTCCACTGCGGGTGCTGGGTCGGGAACAGGTGACGATCGGGGTGGGGCATCAGGCCGAGCACCCGGCCGGTAATGTCGCAGATGCCGGCGATGTCGTCTTGAGCGCCGTTGGGGTTGACCGGGTAACCACCGCGGTTCCCCTGGGCATCGACGTAACGCAAGACGACCTGACCGGCCTGGGCCAGACCTCGGACGATCCATTCTTTGCGGCAGACGAACTTCCCCTCGCCGTGCCCGACCGGGACGTAGAGCCGCTCGATACCCCTCAGGAAAGGGCACCTACCCGGGGTCGCCTGGAGGTAGACCCAACGGTCCTCGTAGCGGCCGGAGTCATTGAAGGTCAGCGTGGCCAAGGGGCCGTCCTCGTCCGGGGGTACAAGCAGGCCGGCCTTGAGCAGCACCTGGAAGCCGTTGCAGATGCCGAGGATCAATTTCTCGTCGCTGTGGTCCCGGAATTCACGAAGGGCGTCGGTCAGGAAGTGCTGCAGGTAAAGAGCCTGGACCTTACCGGCTGCGATGTCGTCACCGTAGGAAAAGCCCCCGGGCAGCACGAGTATCTGGTAGTCACGAAGTAGTCGCGGGTTTTTGCAGAGGGCGTTGATGTGCAGACGGGTCGAGCGACTGCCCGCCATCGTGAAGGCCGTTTGGACTTCGTGGTCGCAGTTGGTACCCGGTGCCCGCAGTATCAGGACGTGCGGAGTGGGCATGACGAATAATCCGTTATGAATTGAGTTTGTGCTTGACCGTAACGAGGACGGTGGTCAAACTTAGGCTAACGACCGTGTGTCCGGCGAACCAGACGGTCTTGCAAAATCTCGTGACAGGACACATGCGGTCGAAATTCACCCCCTGAGGGGGCCTTAGCTGCTTTTCCCCATTTTTTTGCCGTGACGGGTTGACACCTCTCGACAGGACCTCTATCATTCCACTACCGCTGTGAAGCAGTGGTCGTATGCCACGGGCCGACCAACCTGAGCCAACACCGACCCGGTTGTTAAGCTCGCGGCGACGCAATATTTGATAAGTCGGTAGCAAATGCCTCAAAGAGGAGTGGGTTACCCGCAAACCGGCGTAACTCATTCCTGGCCTGAGTCGGGCCGGGGCGAACCGGAGTACAACCGGGTGGTCCCGGCACGGACGTGCCAAGACTTTGAGTTAAGTCCGGACGACGGGGATTGAACTCTGAAAAGTGCCGCTGCCGGACCGGTAGCGGAAAGCGTAAACTTTTGAAGGGTTTGATCCTGGCTCAGAACGAACGTTGGCGGCATGGATTAGGCATGCAAGTCGAGGGAATCCCAGCAATGGGGGAACCGGCGTAAGGGGCAGTAATGCATGGGTACCTACCCCGGGGTTCGGGATAGCCACCAGAAATGGTGGGTAATACCGGATGACCTCGTGAGAGCAAAGATTTGTCGCCCCGGGAGGGGCCCATGTGATATTAGCTAGTTGGTGGGGTAACGGCTCACCAAGGCTCAGATGTCTAGCGGGTGTGAGAGCACGACCCGCGCCACTCGCACTGAGACACTGGCGAGACACCTACGGGTGGCTGCAGTCGAGAATCTTCGTCAATGGGCGAAAGCCTGAACGAGCGATGCCGCGTGCGCGATGAAGGCCTTCGGGTTGTAAAGCGCGAAAGTGGTGAGAAAAGCCGTAAGGTCTGATCGACCCACAGTAAGCTCGGGCTAAGTTCGTGCCAGCAGCCGCGGTAAGACGAACCGAGCGAACGTTGTTCGGAATCACTGGGCTTAAAGGGCGCGTAGGCGGGCTGTCAAGTCTGGGGTGAAATCCCGCGGCTCAACCGTGGAACTGCCTCAGATACTGACGGCCTCGAGGGAGGTAGGGGCGAGCGGAACTAATGGTGGAGCGGTGAAATGCGTTGATATCATTAGGAACTCCGGTGGCGAAGGCGGCTCGCTGGACCTTTTCTGACGCTGAGGCGCGAAAGCTAGGGGAGCAAACGGGATTAGATACCCCGGTAGTCCTAGCCCTAAACGATGGGTACTAGATAGTAGACTAGACATGGGTTTACTGTCGAAGCAAAAGTGCTAAGTACCCCGCCTGGGGAGTATGGTCGCAAGGCTGAAACTCAAAGGAATTGACGGGGGCTCACACAAGCGGTGGAGCATGTGGCTTAATTCGAGGCTACGCGAAGAACCTTATCCTGGACTTGACATGTGCGAAAGCGCTGGGAAGTAGAACCCGGAAACGGGAACGAACGGTATCCAGTCCGGAACCCAGCACAGGTGCTGCATGGCTGTCGTCAGCTCGTGTCGTGAGATGTCGGGTTAAGTCCCATAACGAGCGAAACCCTTACCCTTAGTTGCAACCGCAAGGGCACTCTAGGGGGACTGCCGGTGTCAAACCGGAGGAAGGTGGGGACGACGTCAAGTCATCATGGCCTTTATGTCCAGGGCTGCACACGTGCTACAATGGCGTGTACAAAGCGACGCGACCTTGCGAAAGGAAGCAAATCGCAAAAAACACGCCCCAGTTCAGATCGGAGGCTGCAACTCGCCTCCGTGAAGTCGGAATCGCTAGTAATCGCGGGTCAGCAACACCGCGGTGAATGTGTTCCTGAGCCTTGTACACACCGCCCGTCAAGCCACGAAAGGGAGGGACGGCCGAAGTCATCTTCACCGATGCCGACGCCGGACTTCCTGATTGGGACTAAGTCGTAACAAGGTAACCGTAGGGGAACCTGCGGTTGGATCACCTCCTTTCTAAGGATGTTGACCCCAGACCACGCACCCGCTGCGTGTGTCGATCATGTCACCACTCCTCCTCGAGGCAGCTACCGACGACCACAGATTCGGCCCCGGGCGGATCACCCCACCCGGGGCCGATCGCTTTCACACCTCCCCTACCCAACATTCCTGCCCAACATCCCTACTGAGGCCCTTCATGGACGACTCGCTCCTCGCCCTTCTCCGCTGTCCGATCGACCCCGACCGGCAGGCCACGCTCTCCCGCGCCAACCAACTTCTTCTCTGCTCACACTGCGGCGTTACCTTCCCGGTCAAGCACGGGCTGCCCGTGTTGATCCCGGACGAGGCCACCCTGCCGCCCGGAATTCGAGACCTCAATCAGCTGCCCTGCCAACGGAAAGCCCTCGATGCACGATCGACAGTGCAATAACCTGTTACTTACGAACCGAGTGGCCTCAGCAACTCTCTACCCGTGGCCCGTTGGCAATGACAACCTTTTCGCCTGAAGAAGCGGCCGCGTGTCGTAAGCTGATCGAACTCGCCCTGGCCGAAGACCTCAACTCGGTAGGCGACAGAACGACTGCGGCCGTGATCCCGCCCGAGATCACCACGGAGGCGACCTTCGTCGCTCGAACGGCAGGTGTCGTGGCCGGCCTACCGGCCGTTGCCCTGGTCTGTCAGACCTTTGACCCTGCTCTTCATTTCTCCCCGCTAGTCGCTGACGGCACCCTGCTGAGTAAAGGGATGGCCTTGGCTCGTCTTTCCGGCCCCTTGTGCTCGATCCTCGTCGTCGAGCGAACGGCCCTGAACTTCTTGCAACGCCTCAGCGGGGTGGCGAGCCTCACGCGCCGCTACGTCGATGCCGTTGCCGGCTACCCGGTCCGCATTCTGGACACGCGAAAAACGACGCCCGGTTGGCGGCTCCTCGAGAAGTATGCCGTCCGCTGTGGCGGTGCCATGAACCACCGTCGGGGCCTCTTCGACGGCATTCTCATCAAGGACAACCACCTGGCCGGGCTGGCCGGCGACATCACGCGGGCCGTCGCGGCCGCCCGCCGCTACCCCGGCAACGCCGGGCTACCGATCGAGGTCGAAGTCGATACCCTTGACCAGCTCGAGCAGGCCCTTGCCGCCAAGGCCGACATCGTCTTGCTCGATAACATGACCTTGGATCAACTTCGCAATGCCGTGGCCCGCAGGAATGCCGTCGCACCGGGCGTACTGCTCGAAGCGTCTGGTGGCGTGAACCTCTCGACGATCCGCGCCATCGCCGCTACCGGGGTCGACCGCATCAGCGTCGGAGCCATCACGCACTCCGCCCCGGCACTCGACATCGGCTTAGACCTTTGGCACCTGACCGGTGACACCTCGACCTGTGATTCCGCGTCCCTGTGACGTTTGGGTTTTGCCGACCGGTGGCCGGTCGCCCCGGGTCTTCGTTTTCGACGAACTCCCGAGTACCAACTCCACCGCCACCGAACTCGCCCGGACAGAAGCCGTTCCGTTCGCCGTCTTGGCCCGCTTCCAAACCGCCGGCCGGGGTCAGTACGGCCGGGCCTGGCTGGCACCGCCGGACAGCTCGTTGCTCCTGTCCTGGGCGGTTCGCCTACCCGCGGAACTGGCCCGCCCGGTCGCTCTCACCGCGCTGACCACCGTGGCAGTCGCCGAAACGGTTTATTCGCTTACCGGTATTCCGACTATGATCAAATGGCCGAACGACATTTTGCTACGAGGGAAAAAGGTCTGTGGCACTCTCATCGAGCAAACCACCGCCACGATCATCGGCATCGGGTTGAATCTGAACCAGACACCCGACGACTTCTCACACGCCGGCCTCGACGCTGCTACCTCCTTGCGGGTATTAACTGGTCGGGTCTTCGAGGTCCGCAACGTGGCCGAGTGTCTTCTGGGTAAACTTATCGACGAACTCGATCGTCTCCATGCCGGCGACACGGTCTCCCTTGAGGCGAGCTGGAAATCGAGGTTCGGGTTACTTGGTCAGCCGGTCGTGATCGAGTGTCACGACGGCTCGCGTGTGGTCGGCCGGTTGCGGAACCTTGCTTTCGAGTGCGTCGAACTCGACACTCAACACGGGACCCTCCGACTGATTCCCGAATCGATCAGGCAGATCCGGTCTGTCGCGGGCCCACTTCCGCCTTCAGGCCCATGAGCAAGTAAGCACCCAGTGAATAACCGTGTAGACCCGGAACCGACCCGAGTGCTTGTGCTGGTTGGGGGGATGTGTGATACTCCCCGATCATTACGGTGTTCGAGATGTCCTTGGTGTGCGCGGCGAACGTCTGGGCAGTCTGTCCGCGGTGGTCAGTGGTGCCAAGCCGCACTCCCGCCAGGTGGGTTAGTATGCCCTGAACTTTGGATCTGTCGTGTAATGAGCTATCCGTCTGCTCGCGTGGGAACTCGGCAAACTTCTCTCTGCCTGGACGATACGATACCAGTTAAGTGACACTTAATCGTCTCAGGGACGATTTGCGGCCCGGACGGCTCCGACCCCCGAGGTGGCGATGTACCGCATGGCTTTGGTCCTGGTTCTCCTCTTCGGCCCAGCGATTCCCGGTCCGGCTTGCGAGAAGCCGAACTTCGTCTTCATCACCTGCGAGGACATCTCCCCGAATCTCGGGTGTTATGGCGACCCCGACGCGATCACGCCGAACCTCGACCGACTCGCCTCACAAGGTGCCCGATTCACGCGGGCGTTCACCCATGCCCCGGTATGCGCCCCCTCGCGCAGCGGCATCATCACCGGGATGTACCCGACCACACTGGGTACGCACCACATGCGGTCCAAGCTCCTGAAGGCCCCGCCCCTGTTCACCGATCACCTGAAGAAGGCCGGTTACACGATCTGTTGGCCGACGGCCGCCGGCAACGGGATCGGCAAGACCGACTTCAACTTCGACCCGCCCACGGGGTGGGCCGATGTCACGACCGACTGGACGAAGAAGCCCGAAGTCCTCAAGCCGCCCTTCTTCGCGGTCTACAACATCACCGTCACGCACGAGAGCCAGATCCGGGCGACGAAGTTCCAGTACCTGAAGAACACGGCCCGTCTCAAGCCTGCCGAGCGGCATGACCCGGCAAAGGTGCGGTTACCGCCTTACTACCCGGACACGGTCCCCGTCCGCGATTGCGTCGCCACTTACCACGACAACATCACGGCCATGGACTACATCGTGGGCGACGTGTTGAAGCTCCTGGAGGATCGCAAGCTGACCGAGAACACGGTCGTGGTCTTTTACGGCGACCACGGCGCGGGGCTGAGCCGGGCCAAGCGGTGGCCTTACGACAGCGGGCTGCGAGTGCCCTTACTCGTTCGCTGGCCGGGGCAGGTGAAACCCGGCACGGTCCGGGACGACCTGACCTGCTTCCTCGACCTCGCACCGACCGTGCTTTCGCTGGCCGGGGTCGAGGTCCCTGCGTACATGCAAGGCCGTGTCTTCCTCGGGCCGCAAACACAGCCGGCACCCAAATTCCTGTTCGCCGCTCGGGACCGGATGGACGAAACCTACGACCGCATCCGCAGCGTCCGCGGTAAACGCTACCGCTACGTCCGCAACTTCCACCCCGAGTTGCCGTACATGCAATACATCAATTACATGGACGAGATGCCGATCATGCGTGAGTGGCGGCGGCTCGCCTTCGAGGGAAAGCTCAACAGGACGCAGATGCTCTTCATGAGCCGGACCAAGCCGGCCGAGGAACTCTATGACCTGGAGAAAGACCCTTACGAGGTCCGCAACCTCGCGCCATCCCCGGAGCATGCCGCTACCCTGAAGGAGATGCGTGAGGCACTCGATAAGTGGATCGTCGACACCCGGGACCTCGGTGAGGTGCCGGAGAAGGAACTCGTCCGGCGTGGGCTTGTCAAGGACGTATTGAGTACCGAATACGAGGCCCGCATCAGGTTGCATCCTCCGACACCGCCGGTACCCTGAATCGGCGTCCTGCGACGGCCACACGCCAGACCCGGTGCTAGTTGGTCAGTACCGGTGTGCATTCCATACCGAACGTCTCGGCCACGGCCGCGTTCGTGACCCGGCCGGCATGGATGTTGACCCCCGCGAGCAGGGCGGGGTTTTCCTTCACGGCCCGCATCGTTCCCTTGTTCGCCAGTTGCAGTGCGTATGGCAGCGTGACGTTGGTGAGTGCATAGGTACTCGTCCGGCCGACCGCCCCTGGCATGTTCGTAACGCAGTAGTGGACCACGTCATCGACCAGGTAGGTCGGCTTCGCGTGTGTGGTCGGCCGGCTCGTCTCGAAGCAACCGCCTTGGTCGATCGCCACGTCGATGACGACCGCCCGCGGACGCATGAGCTTCAGGTCCTCACGACGGACCAGGTGCGGGGCCTTCGCACCCGGAATCAGGATCGCCCCGATCACCAGGTCAGAAAGCTTCAGGCACTCGAGGATGTTGAGCCGGTTACTGAAGACGGTCGTGACGTTCTGCGGCATGATGTCGTCGATGTACCGCAGCCGGTCGAGGTTCACGTCGAGGATGAAGACGTTCGCGCCGAGGCCGGCCGCCACCCGCGCCGCGTTCGTGCCGACCACACCAGCACCGATCACGGAAACCGTGGCCGGCGGCACCCCCGGCACACCGGCGAGCAGGATGCCCCGCCCCTCGAATGGCCGTTCCAGGTACTTGGCACCTTCCTGAATGCTCATACGGCCGGCCACCTCGCTCATCGGCGTCAGGAGCGGCAAGGTGCCCTTACTGTCACGGATCGTTTCGTAGGCCACGGCCGTGATGCCGGATGCAAGAACCGCGCGGGTCAGTGCCTCGTCGGCGGCGAAGTGGAAGTAAGTAAACACCGTCTGCCCCGCCCGCAGGAGCGGCCATTCCTCCGGCAGCGGCTCTTTGACCTTGATGACCAACTCCGAGTTCGCCCAGACCTCGGCAGCCGTGGCAACGATCTCCGCCCCGGTGGCGGCATACTGCTCGTCGCTGATACCGCTACCGGCCCCCGCTCCGCTCTGGATGAGCACCCGGTGTCCGTTACGGGTCAGTTCCTCCACGCCGGCCGGGACCATGGCGACGCGGTATTCGTCCGGCTTAATTTCCTTGGGCACGCCGACGATCATGTGGACCTCTTGGGTGAGTGATAGGGTTCGGGATTCCGTGACGGTTTGAGTGATTCACGAGTACACTTCGCGAGTACACTTCACGAGCACATCCGGGGGCCTGACCGTACCAGTGGTCGCGTGTCCCACCCGCTGCGAACACGTCAAAAGGCTGAGGTGGCGAGGTCGGCTCATCTCGACGTGACGGCCAGCCCCAGGTGGGTTTGGTCGCGCCGGAGACCCGTTGGGGGTGTCGCTCACGTTGTCAGCCTCGCACGATGGCTTCCGGTCGGGCGGTTCATACCCTCTTTCCTCATGCGAAACGTTTCCGTCTTTCTTTCCTACGCGGCCGCCGCGGCTTTAGGGCTGTTCCAGACCTTTCGTCCGACCTGGTTATCGGGCTTCGCCGTCGTGCAAACCGAACGTGGCGACGGCATGCTCAACCACTACATCCTGGAACACACCTGGCAGGCGCTGGTCAACCCGAACTATGTCGGTTCGCTCTTCAGCCCCCCCTGCTTTTACCCCGAGCCGGCGACCCTATGGTACTCCGAACACATGCTCGGGGTCGCACCGGTCTACTGGTGCCTTCGTCTGTTCCTGTCCGCCGAGACCTCCTACCAACTCTGGCAGATCATCCTGAACGCACTGAATTTCGTCGCCTTCGCACTCGTTCTTCGCTGGCTCCGGTCGCCCCACCTGCTGGCGATCCTCGGTGGTTACCTGTGGGCCTTCGGCCTCGTCCACATCGACCAGGTCAAGCACCAGCAAATGATCCCGCGCTTCTGGGTGCCGCTGGCCCTCTACCACGCCGGGTTACTGGTTCTCGCCCTGCGGGCCTGGCCCGAGCCGGCTGGTCCTTCCGAACGACGACCCCGTCCGTTACGCCACACGGGCGGCTTGCTCCTCGCCGTCTTCTTGCAATCGGTCTCGTGCGTCTACACCGGATGGTTCCTGTCGATGGGGCTGGCCACGTTCCTACCCCTCGCGCTTCTGCTGAGTCCGGGCAGTATCCGGGGCCTGTTCCGGTTCGTGTGGGCCGAAGGGCGGCGGCTCGGTCTCCTGATCGGCGTCTGGGCCGTCATGATGGCGGCCGCCTTCGTCCCCTATCTCGTCGTGAACCGGGACATGAGCCGCAGCTACGAGGAGTGCCTCGACCAGATACCGACCATTTCCGCCTGGTTCACCGGACCACCGGGCACGATGTGGGAACAAACCACCGCCCCGTGGCGCTCGGCTGTGAAAGAGGAGTGCCGCCTGTTCTGCGGCTTCGGGGCGTACCTGCTGGCGGTCACGGCGGCCGGGGGCCTGCTGCTCGGCCGGCTGCGGTCCTATTTCCCCCCGGAATACGCCCTCGCCACCGCCGCACTCCTCACCGCAGCGGTCTGGCTGGCCTTAACTCTGGCCCTCGAACCGACACCCGCGCGGTCGTTGTGGGAGTATGTTCGGCACCTGCCGGGGGGGAAGGCGATCCGCTGCGTCTCGCGTGTGTACATCACGGTCTATGGCTTCGGCAGTCTGGGTGTACTCGTCTGGCTGAGCCGTGCGACGGAGCGCCTTCGGCCCGCTGTGCGGTCGGTCGTCCTGGCCGCGGTCACCGCCGTGTGCGTTGTCGAGCAACTGGGGTATGACCCGCCGGGGTTCGATAAGGCGGATTTTTACTCGATCGCTCGCCGTGTCGCCGCCGAGCTTCGCGCCGGCGACGCCGGGTACGTCGTGCCGCGGTACACCGACACGAAAGGCGAGGTGCTCAAGGTCTTGTGCGGCGAGGTGCTGGCCATGTGGGCCGGTCTGTACGCCAACGTGCCGGTCGTGAACGGCTACTCCGGCCGAGTTCCGGGTGGCGGGAAGTACCCGCCTTACGGGGTCACCGTGAGCGACGAGATGTTGCGGCAGTGGCTCTCGGGCAGGTTCCGAGGTCGGCTGGTGATCGTGACCCCGGATGATCCTGCCGCCACGCGGGTCGTGTTCGTCGACTAACCCTCCGGTCCCCTCGAGGTCGAGTGTGTCTGCCTCCCCGCAGGCCAGGTAGCGGCCGGTATAATGTCCGTACTCCTCGCGCGTAATAGCCGGGATTTCCGCTGAATAACCCCGACGCGACGACGAATAAGCCAACAAAGCGTGTGTCGGGGAAGCCCCGCGCGAGGGGTCGAAATGACCGGTAACAAGAAGTTCATATACCGCTGTGGGCAGAGACCGCTCGACGGGTACACCCTCAAACGGGGGGTGGGGCAGGGGGCCTTCGGGGAGGTCTACTTCGCCGTTAGTGACGGGGGCAAGGAAGTCGCCCTGAAGCTGCTCCGCGGCCATACCGACGCCGAACTCCGCGGCATCAGTCACTGCCTCAACCTCAAGCACCCGAACCTCGTTCACCTTTACGACCTGCGCACCGACTCCCGGGGCGAGAAGTGGGTCGTGATGGAGTATGTGTTCGGGGAATCTCTCGCCCAGGTGATCGACCGCTACCCGAACGGCCTGCCGACCGAACTGATCCGGGAGTGGTTCGCGGCCCTGGCACGCGGCGTGGCTTACCTGCACGATCGGGGCGTGATCCACCGCGACCTCAAGCCCGCCAACGTCTTCATCGAGCAGGGTAGTCTGAAGATCGGCGACTACGGCCTTTCCCGGCGGATCAGCGGCAGTGATCGGGGTGACGTGACCCGCGGCGTGGGGACCCCGCACTACATGGCCCCGGAGGTCCGTAACGGCAACTACGGCGTCTCGGTCGATGTCTACGCCTGCGGCGTGATCCTCTACGAGATGCTCGTCGGCCACCCCCCGTTCGAGGGCGAGACCCCGGCCGAGGTGCTGATGCGGCACCAACTCGACCCTCCCGACCTGGAGAAGGTCCCGGTCGCCTTCCGGGCGGTGGTCGAGCAGGCCCTCGCGAAAGACCCACAAAAGCGGTTCCGCACCGTCACCGACCTCGCCCGAGCCGTCGAGTCGGTCTTCAGTAACCGGCCCCCCTCGGACCCGGCGGTCGCCCGTCACTCAACGCCGGCCATTCCGCCTAACATCTCGTCGATCGACACGGTCGTGGACGAACGGGTGAGACTTCCGGTCCCCCGGCTCGTGAGGCCGGCTGCCCCCAACTTCCGGAGGGCGGGGCCGTTCAGTTTCCGGGAACGGGCGACGGAACTCCTCGGTAGCCTCTGCGTGGCTCCCCTGGTCTGTGCCGCCTGCACGGCCCCCTGGGTCATGCTCCAGACCACGACGCCCTGGACCGTCCTAGGGAGAGTCTTCTTGCTCGCCACCACCTTGAGTTGGGCGCTGCTCGTACTCAGTCTGCTACCCGGTTCGCAGGACCGAAACACCTGGGGTCGCCGGGCCATCCAACTACTCATCGGACTGGGGATCGGCACGCTCTGCTTCTGGCTCGACGGTTGGGCACTCCCGAAGAGTACCGCCACGGCCACGTCGCGGGACCTCGTGCTGTGGACGGGCCACCGGGTCAGCCCCGAGGCACTCTCGGTGGGCGTGCGCTACCTCTTCTACTTCGGCCTCGCCACGGCCGCGTGTCGCTGGTGGATCGCCACCGACTACCGGCGGCGGGAGCGGTTTCGCGTCTTTCCCATCGTGGCCGCCTTGTTCTGGGGCACGGTGTTCGTGTTCTTATGGCCGTGGGAGTCGGCCCCGGTGATCCTAGGACTGGCCCCGCTCGGGATCGCGGCGGTGGCCATCCAGGCCACGAGCCCGTGGTCTGCCACGGAGCAGCGTTCCCGGCTCGAGGTCCGGGTCTGAAGCAGGAAGATCGTCTTCCTTCGGGAGTCCGTCACGGGGGCACTTGGCGGCTTGTGGTGTGTGCTGGTGGGGCTAACTGTCATTAACGCCTTGGGTCGCTGGCCGGTTTCTCGCGCTCGGAGACTGTGGCCGATTCTTTGTCCTCGGAGAAGGGTATCATGTCCCGTCTTCAACTGATCGCCGGCGTGTTCGCCGTCGCTCTCGGGGCGGGGTGTCATCGACCGCTGCCGGGGAATGATTCTGGCCCCGGGAATACCGTTGCCATCAAGAAACCGGCGAGCAGTCCGAAGCCGGGCGGAGCCGGGGGTGCTGCGGTCGCGCCCGGGACGACCGTGGCGACAGGGGAGAGGGCGGAAGCGACGAAGAACCCGCCGCGCGCGAGTGTTATCTATCGGCCGGGCCCTTCGCCCGTGATCAAGGAACGGGTGAGTAACCCCTATCCGTTGTCCAACGAGGCTGATGCCGAGGAGGAGGCGATCGTCGCGGCGGCCGAGGTCATCTCGCAGCGTCTGCGTGAACTGGACCCACCGGTTCACTACCGCCCCAGTGTCGAGGAAGTGAAGAACGAGTTCCTGCGGCGGAGCAGTCGCTCGGTCCGTCCGGTCACTCCCCAGGAACGAACCGACCTGGAACGGCTCGGGATCGAACCGAACCGAGTTTACGTGGAATACGAGGTCTCGATGACTGCCGAGCAGCTACGGGAACTCCGCACCCGCCAACGCCTCATCGATGCCCTGCAGATCGTGCCGGTGCTGTACGGCAGTTTGATCATCGGCTACGGCTTTCTGCGGCTCGACGCCCGCACCAAGGGTAACAGGACCCGGCTGCTGGCCGTTGCGGCCGGGTTGCTGGTCGTCGGTTCCGCCGTGGCCTGGTTCGCCCTCTGAGTCCAGTGGCTCCCGACCACCCGGTTCGAGGTACGCGCATGATCCCTGCCTGGCCACCCGAGTCGGACCAGATCCTCATCAAGCGGATTCGTGCCCGGGATCAGGCGGCATGGACCGAGCTGTATCGCCGCTATCAGGGTCGAGTAGCCGCCTACGTCCGCCGCCGCCTGAGGGATCATGCCGCGGTCGAGGACGTGGTTCAGGAGACGTTCATCGGCTTCAGCACGAGCCTGGCCACGTTCGATGACTCCCGCGACCTGCAGACGTGGTTGTTCACGATCGCATCTCATAAGGTCACGGACCGGCTCCGTCGCTTGGGACGTCGGCCCGTGTTCAGGAGTTCCGACGCGGACGACGAGGCGCTCGGGCTGGCCCCCGACAGCCGACAGCGGCCGGCCTCCAGCCTGGCCCGAAGTGCCGAGCGACGCCAGAAGGAGGAAGAGGCCCTCGGCCTGGCACTCCGCGAGTACGTGGCCGAGCTTGTCGCCAAGGGGGATTTCGTCAAGCTCATGGCCTTGGAACTGATCTACGTCAAGGGCTGGCGCAATCAGGATGTGGCGGCCCGACTGCCGCTCCGCGAGCAGGACGTGGCGAACTTGCGCTTCCAGGCCAAAAAGAGGCTTCGCGAGCGGCTCATCGCGGCCAAACTCTCCGCCGACATCTTCCCCGAACTCCAGGGCGAGTGATCGTCTTACGAGTAATCCCCTTACACGGGGCCGGTTAGACCGCTCGGATTCCGTCTTACACGGGGCCGATTTGACCGATCGGACTCCGCGTTCTATCGATGTAGCGTCCGGGCATTTGTGGTCGTCCCGGCTACTGATTGATCGATCCATGCGGCTCACAACTGCTCAGGCACTCGCGGCCAGCCCTGCAAGCCTCACCCGCCGCCGCGTCTGGTCGTTTCCAGACCTCTCATCTCATTCCATACTCGCACTGACCGACGACCGCATTTACCTCTCCCCCGCCGAGGTACGCAAGCCCGCCCCCGAACTGCTCGAGGCCGTCCGAGGGGACCAACCCCTAGACGAGTTGTTCGGCCCCTTGGCCGTCGTCATCGACCTCATCGCCGTGAGCCGCCTTCGCCTCGACCTCACGACCAACACCCTGACCGTGAACTACCTGGGTAACGGCTACACGACCTTCACCCAAAAGATCGTGTTCGCAAGACCGGAGACGGCCGACGACTGCTTCACCAAACTCTGGAAGCGATTGGGCGACGGCTTTCGTCTGTCCGGGTATCGCAGACCGGGCTGGGCCGAGGCCCGTGCCCCGCTCGGCTTACTGGTCGGCTCACTGGTCGTGACCGCCCTGTTGGTCTTGCTCGTTAGCGTCTTCACCGACCTGGCCGTGGCCCGTGAGCTGTCACGCGGACAGTCTCGCGGCCTGGCTGACCTTACTAGCAACACACCGATCCCGGTGACGGCACCCGAGCTTCTCCTCTCCTGGCTCGACTGGCGCTACATCTGTGCGATCGGCGGGGTTGTCGCGGCCGCTAGCCAAATCTGGTTGTACCGGCGGCTGACCACCCCCCCGAGTTCGCTCGAACTGATCCGCAACTGACCGACCCCCCTGGACAAACAAGGTAGCACTCGCCGAAGGACGACCATGCGAAAAGAAGACTGCCAGGATGTTTTCCGTCGCATACCGGAGGGTACGCACTCTCAGGTGAACCTGGCCCTGCGTAACGGCTGCCTGCTCTCGATCGATACCGTCGTGCGTTTCGAGCCTCACTACATGGTGTTCCGCGGTCGGGAAGGGGGCTCCACCGAGGAGGGCCGCGCCTTCTTCGTGCCCTATGACGAGATCTGTTACCTCAAGATCGAGCGGGTGACGCGGCTCGGGGAACTCAAGCAGATGTACGGCGAGACCGGTTATGTCGATGCCGAGGACCGGCTCAGTGCCAGGCCCGCCGAGAAGCCGGTCGAACCCGAGGCGGACGGTCCTGCCGTGTCAACCCCCTTACCGATGACCTCGCCTCTGCTGCCGAACGACCCCGCGTCGATCGCCAAGCAGAACCTGCTCAATCGAATCCGTGCCGCGCGGGCGAACGTGGCGGGCAGCACGGGCAAGCTCGGGGGCGGCAGCGGCGGAAAGTGACGGTTGTCAGGCCGAGCGCCGCAAGGGCCGGACCGCCTCCGCTTGGTGCCCATGACGCCCGACACTCGCCCCGCCCAGACTGCGGTAGACGGCGTCGAGCGCGGGAGTCAGTACCCGGCCGCGGCGACGCAGCATCGTGTCGGCGGTGACCAGAACCCGGTCCACGTCGTCTAGCACCGTGACTCCCCTCGGTCCGACACGGGTAAACGCTGCGACCTCCCGGGGGGCGAAACCCCCGGTCGGCAGTATCTGGGCGAACGGCCCGGCGATCGTGCCGCTATTCAGTAAGACCCCCAAGCCTGTTCGGACGTGGTCGCCGACGATCGCTCCGACTTTCAATCGGCCGGTCGGTACCTCCGCCCCGTTGATCGGCACCGTCACCGGTCGGTAATCGAGCCTGAGGTCGCTGGTGTGGGTTCCGGCAGCGAGGTTCACCCACTCCCCGAGGTAACTGTGCCCGAGGAAGCCCTCGTGGTACTTGTTGTCGTACCCGAGCAGGATGCTCCTCTCGATCTCGCCGCCGACGCGGCAGTGCGGCCCGATCGTCGTTCCACTTCGGATTTTCGCCCCCAAGACGACGGAACCTACGCCGATCCCGCACGGCCCTTCGAGCCGGGTGAATGCCTGGATGATCGCTCCCGCCCCGATACTCACCGGTCCGCTCGTGGTGTCGGCCACGACCATCGGGTCGATGCGGGCCGTGGGATGTATGTAGAGCCGGTCGGCCGGGCCGACGACGGCAAACCCGGTCGGGTGGAAGCCGGCGGCACCGGGGTCGGCGTCGACCTCGAAGTCCACGGCGATCTGTGCGGCGTTCAGGTCGACGAGTTCCCACGGGCGGGTCACCAGGTCACCGCCGACCTCGCGGGCGGGTAGGGTCTGCGACCAGTCCTCGAGGCAATCGTCGAGGGTCTGCGGGGAAACGGTCAGGAGATGTCGTGCGTCGAGGACTGCGTAGGCGATCTGCCCGTTCACGGTCCCCAGGTGAGGGCCGTCGAGGAACGGGTCGGCCGTGGACCGGAGCGGGGATTTGGCCGGCGGAACCCAACGGGCGTTAACCAGGATGGTGGAGGCGGCCCGCAGCCAGACCGGATCGTTGACGGGGGTTCGGGGGGTACGCTCGCGGATGACGCCGGCCACGACCGGACGACAGAGGTAGCCGACCGATGAGGCCCTGAAGTATCGGGTCTGCTTCACCCCGAGCGTATCGAGACCGCAGATCAGGTCGGAGACGGGACGGGTCAGGGTGAGCGGTTCCAGCCCGCGGACCTGTTGGTCCTCATAAATACAGATTCGCATCTCAGCCGCCCTCCGGTCGCGAGAAGGGCCAGGAGTGTAGACCGAATCGACGATCCGGGAAAAGAGGAGTTTCGTTAGTGGGGGGGCTCCGGTAAAAGCCCCCCTGCCGGGAGGGAGAGGCGTGCCCTGCGGAAGCCGCGTGCCGCGTTGGTGCGGGCGAATGTGGCCGGTTCGGCCGCGTGGACCGCCACGTGTGTCCGCGGTCCCGGTCGTGTTCACTGTGCCGGTCGTCTTCCCTAGAATGGACGCCGTTTCTGTCTGTTCCTGTCGTGGACGTTTCCCAGCGGGGGCTGACTCGTGGCCGAGCCGTACAGAACCGTGGTCGGTTTAGAGGTCCACGTCCAACTCCTGACGCGGACGAAACTCTTCTGTGGCTGTCTGAATCAATTCGGGTTGGCCCCGAACACGGCGACCTGCCCGGTGTGTCTAGGGTTGCCAGGTTCGCTACCGGTGATGAACGAGCAGGCGTTCCGTTTGGCCCTGCGTGCCGCCGTGGCCCTGAACTGTCAGATCGCCGCTTTCACCAAGTGGGACCGCAAGAACTATTACTACCCCGACCTGCCGAAGAACTACCAGATCAGCCAGTACGACCTGCCCTTCAGTTACGAGGGCTGGTTGGAAATCAACGTGGCCAAAGACCCGAAGAAGGACTACCAGCCCAAGCGGGTCCGCATCATTCGTGCCCACCTGGAGGAAGACGCCGGCAAGAACCTTCACGACGAATCGGGCAAAGGCGGCAACAGCCTCGTCGATCTGAACCGGGCCGGCACGCCCCTGTTGGAGATCGTCTCGTACCCCGACCTGAACTCGCCGGAGGAAGCAGTCGCTTATCTGGAGGAGATGCGCCTGCTTCTTCGCGAGATCGGTGTTTCGGATTGTGAGATGCAGGAAGGTTCGTTACGGTGCGACGCCAACGTGAACATTCACGTTCCCCAGGGTGACGGGACTTACCACGCCACACCGTTGGTCGAGATCAAGAACCTGAACAGCTTCCGGGGAGTCGGTCGGGCCATCGCCTATGAAGCCAGACGGCACTACGAGGAGTACCGGAAAAACCCCGAGGGGTTCCGTCTCGGCAAGCTCCTCAAGACGACCGCGGGGTGGGATGACGCCCGCGGCGTGACGGTCGTCCAGCGACATAAGGAGGAGGCGGCGGATTACCGGTACTTTCCCGAGCCGGACCTCGTGCCGGTGGTCGTCCCCGCGGAACTCGTGGAGCGGGTGAGGGCGGAGACGGGTGAACTGCCGTCGGCCCAGCGGCAACGGCTCCAGTCGCAGTACGGGCTGTCGGCCTACGACGCCCAGGTACTGACCGCCAAGGGGCGCAAAACGGTCGCCTACTTCGAGACCGTCGCGCGGGACCTGGGGGACGGCAAGCTGGCCGCCAACCGCATGAGTGATCTCGTCTACCCGGCCCTGGCGGAGCGCAAGCAGGAGATCGACGAATTCCCCATCGGCCCGCGTCAATTTGCCGAGTTTATCAAGCAGGCCCCGGCCAACTCCCAGGACCGACGCGACGTCTTCCAGGTCATGCTCGCCGAGGGGTTGGACATCGAGGCGGCCAAGGCCAAGGTCGGCATCCGGGAGCTGGACGAGTCGGCCCTGCGCGCGGCCGCCATCGCGGCGATCGCCGCCAACCCGAAGGCCGTGGCCGACTTCAAGAAGGGCAAGGAGGCCGCCAAGATGGCGATCGTCGGCTCGGTCATGAGGGCCAACAAAGGGGCACCGAACGATGTGGTACGCAGGCTGGTCGACGAGGAACTGGCCAAGCTGCCCTGAGCCGAGTAGTTGCCCCAAGCCGGGTTCCCGGCTCACCAGCTAGCTAACACACGCCGGTCGGAACTATACCGGAGGATCATCTGGTGGCCACACGCGGGTCACGACAGGTTCCCACGACCGACCGGTCCGATCCGCGTCAATCCGGCAAAGTCGGAAGTTTGGGGCCGCTCGGAAATTGTGGGCCAGCGGGTAGCGGCGGAACAGACGGCGGGGTCGGGCCGCTCGGGTTCATGGGCGGCTTCGGCAGCGGGGAATCGGAGCCGACCCCGGCCCCGCCCGGGTTTCTCGGGCTGTTGTTCCCCCGGACCTTGTTGATCGTGCCGGTCGGCTTTTCCAAGTCCACGATCACCTCCGTCGGCGGGTTTCGCTTCTCCGGCAGGTCCTGACCCCAGATGTGTTCGCCCGTGTTCGACGCCTTATCCACCGCCCGGATTCGCAGGTAAAACTTCCAGAGGTTTTCGTCCGGCACCTCCCAGACGTAGCGACCGACCTGGGAATTCGGATTGTTCCTGAGACGGTACTTCACCTCGTTCCACCTCGTCGCCTTCCAATCGACCGACCACTCGAGGCTGATCGGGTCGGGCATCAGGTTCGGGTCGGCCGCCTCCCAGGAGATCTCGACGAGCGGGCCGCGTGTGCCGCCCGGCTTCACCTGCACGTTGGTGATGCGAACATACGGCGGCGTCTTGTCGACCACCACGTTGATCATCGGCTGGTCATGCCGCTGCGGGTCCTCGGCGCGTTTCCCCGCCCCACTCTCGGGGATCACATAGAAGCCGTAAATCCCCTCTTCCCGGGCGGAATACGGGATCGAGATCGTCTGCTCTTTGTCACCGGGCATCAGGTTCACGTCGAACTTCTTGACGAACTCCCACTCGGCCGGGCCTGACTGGTTCTTCAGCACGAAGAGGTGGGCGGCCCGCACCCCCGAACGGCCCATCTTCTGGATGCTGTATTCCACGTCGAAGTCGAGCGTGTTGACGTAGTCGATGCGGGGGGCCGGGAGGCCCGCGTTCGGTAAGTAACCGTCGTTGCCGAATACTCGTGACTGGCCCGTTCCACTGAAAGGATCGGGCGGGACCCGCACGACCGGCGAAACCCCCTCGTTGCCAGCCCGGTCACGGGCCGTGACGCGGACCTCGAGGACTTTGCCCGGCGGCAACCTCCAAGCGTAGTTGTCGTTTGCCCGGAACGGTCGGTCGGTCACCCGTGTCCACTCCCGCTGCGTCGGCCACTTGCACTCGAGGACCATGCCGGAGGGGTCAAGGTTGTCGTCGAACGTCTCCCAGGACACGCCGGTGTTGGACGGGTAGACGCGGATGACGGGCGGCGTGGTGTCCACGATCGTGCGGACCTGAGGACTCAGTTGATCGGTCAATGGGCTGACCGTGTTGTCAGCATAGATGAATTGCACGGTGAACTCGAAATCACCGTCGCGCTCGGCCTGGAACAAGAATCCCCTCTTGCCGCCGTCGAGCTGTTGCATCCCGTCGAGTGGTAGACGGGCGGCCTTGAGGAAAGTGCTGGAGCGGTTGATGGTGTAATACAGTTGCAAGGCGACGGGCTTATTCGGCAGCTTGCTGATCCGGTCTAGATCGACCGGAATGCCGACGGTGCGGTGCGGCCAGTAGTGGGGTTGCAGGTCGCCACCGTCTTGGCCGCGGGCGGTCCGCAGGACGATAAGCCCGGCGAGGCATACGGCAAGTAACAGGCCGCAACTGCGTCGCACGGCCGCCCCTCCCTAGGGATTAGAAAATCCCCTATCGGATGTATCGGCCGATCGACACGCGGAACTTGAATCGTGTCTGCCCGGTCCCCCACGGGACCAGCCCCCCACGGGACGGGGGAACGTAGCCTTTCGCTTCGTCACTTCGTCGGGAAGAGCAGACGAGCGAGGCGGCGCTTGGCCCCGGGGATCAGCATCAGGAAGCCGACCGCCGAGAGCAGCCTGAGGCCGCGTCGCAGGTGGACGACCACCTCCAGCCCGGTCCGAGGATTGCCGTCCGCCCCGGTCACTTCCGGGCAGTGCTTCGTGGGGTCCGGTACCAGCTTCACCTGGTTGTCGATGTCCAACGCGGCGAGCAAGGCGGCGGCCCGGGATTGCCTGTCGTCACCCGGATTGAAGCCGAAGCGGAACTTCGGCAACTCGGGTCCCCCCCCGAAGCGGTCGCGGATCACCCGGTCCGGCAGGTAAGCCAGGAGCATGACGATCATCAAAAGCTCGAACAGGTTCAGCCCCATTAGCACGGCGATGATGGCGTGCATGGCGGTGGCCAGGAAAACCATGAGCCAGCGTAGCCGTGTCCAGACCAGGAACGGTAGCGCGATCTCGACGAAGAGGGTGAACCACACGGCACAGGCGAGTGTGATGTAATAGAACGGCTTGAGCGAGAAGACCGCCCGCAAGAAATCCTCGTACCACGGGTAGCGCAACAGGGTGAACTCCGGGTTCACTAACACCTCCCAGAACGCGACGCCGTTCCACCACGTCGCCCCCTTCAGCTTGGCCAACCCGGCAGCGGCGTAGATGAAGCAGAAGTGGACCTGGAAGAGCCGAATCGCAAAGCCGGCACCCCGAGAGGGGGGAGGGCAGGCGAGGAAGGCCCGCGTGGCGGCGTCCAGGCCGCCGCACCGCCGTAGGCTCGCCCGCGTCGCCCGGTACCGCGCGACCAGCCGGTCCACGGACAGGGCCGCCCCGCTGTCCCCGATCATCAGGTAGAACAGCAGGATGTTCATCATCGTGTCCATGCCGAAGAGTACCTGCTGGGTCCGGTGGATGTAGCCGATGCAGGCGACCCACACCAGCACGGACGTGACGCGGGTGAATACGCCGAGCGTGAAGAGCAGGATGAGGAACAGGACGAAGCCGTGGATGACGGCCATCTGTGTCGGGTCGGTGACGTGGAACCAGATCGAGAAGATCGCCGACCCGGTCCGCAGGGCCAGCCGCGGGTCGCTGTTCCAGTAATCCAGGTAATCGACCAGCTTCTTCCGCTCGGTCGGATCCTCGGGCAGCGTGTTCAAATAGTTGATCAGGGCCTTGCGCGAATCCGGACCGGACTCGATGAAGTAGTTGAAGACGTAATCACGGCCGCGTTCCGGGTCGGCCCAGCGGATGGTGTCGAGCAGGTCGCAGAAGACCCTCAACTCATCGGCGACTTTGGCACGCTCCTCGGGCGGCAGGTTGAGCAGAAAATCGGGTGTCGTCTTGCGGTACCGCTCGCTGATGTCGAGTTCCTTCGGGGCTTCGGGGACCAGATCGGAGACGGTCGTGACCTGCCCGCCGACCAACACCTTCAAGTAGTTCTCCCGTTCCGACCGGGTGCTGAGCTGGTTCTGGGCGAAGATCAGGGCGAGGCGGAACTGGTCCGGGTTCTCGCTGCGGTTCGCCCGGTTGAGGTAGGCCAGGGCCGCTGTGCGTTCCGCATTTCCGTCGGGAAGTGCCCGGATGAACTGCATCATGGCTTGCCGACGGTGTGGGAAGTCGGACAGCCGGGGCAGGATGATCTGGTCCTCCCACTTCCAGAAGGGGGCGACATAAGCCGGCGATTCCTTGCGCTCCCGCTCGATGAAGGAGGCCGCGTACCAGCCGTGCTTACCGAAGAACGCTTGCAGGTCGAGGCTGTAAGCCAGGTGGATGTAGAGGACCAATAGCCCGGTGCAGATCCGCATGAAGCCGAGCGTGGTCGGGTCGGCCGCCGGGAACCAGAAGTTCGCCCATCGGCCCCACCACGGGCTGCCGGATGCGGTTGCAGGCGTCGTGCTCATCGCAATTGGCTCCAGTTGAAGACCCGGCCCTCGTTCTCGTCGGCCTTGCGGACCTCCTCGATCGTCATGTCCAGGGCGTGGACCGACAGGTAGTCGTCATACGTCTTCGGGTTGGGGTCGTTGGGTCCGGGGTAACGCGGCAGAATCGGGATCATCCAGTACAGGAAGTCTTCCTGCGGGTTAACGAGGTTGCCGCGGGCGTCGAATTCCCCGAGGAAGAAGGGCCGGTAGGTGGCCGGGTGGTAAGGGTTCGGCCCGAGGCCGGGAGGAAGACGCCGGCGATACTCCCCGACCGGCAGGAATTCCTCGACGCTCAGCGTGCGATGCTCCAGCCGGTACACCTTGACGGTCGTCCGCGCCGCCGTCTCCTTGTCCGGGGTGTACTCCAGGACGACATGGGAGGCATACGACGGTAAGAGATACCGCAGGACGTCCGGGTTCGGCAGGCGGTACTGTCCCCGACTGATGCTGTCCAGTGGGTGGAAGGGGATGTCCCCGGGCCGGGTGCCGCTGCTCCGGTTGAAGCGACGGAGCCACACCTCCGACTTTTCAAACTGATCGCTCGGCAGGTCGAAGCCGGGGGTGCCCCGGGCCAGGTGTTCGGTCAGCGACAGCCGCCGGTAGTAGGAAAGACCGAGCGGATCGCGAACATGGGTCGGCCGCCGCGGCAACACCACCCACTGCGTCTTGTACTCCTTGCGTCCCGTGACCGGGTCCTTGCCGGTCTCTGTCTTCAGGAGGAAGGCCAGGATGCTCGCGGGTCCGGGGTCCGGCGAGTAGTACTGGTAGGCGTTGCGCAGGTAGACGAATTGCAGGTACGGACCGACGACACGGGTCCAAGCCTGGTCGATGATCCACGGGGCCGGGAGCGGGCCGGTCGGTGGCGAGGTCGCGGCCGTGAAGATGCCGCCGAAGTGGAAAAGCAATAGGCCCGTGCCGACCAGCACCCGCCACCCGGTCGATAGCCGTACCAGCACGGCCCCGACAAGTCCGATCGCGGCGACGGTGCGGAGTAGCGGCCGGAACGAGTCGAAGCCCTCCGGGGTGCCGAGCGAGCCGAGCAAACCGGCCACAGCCACGGTGCCCCAGGACAGGGATAGGTCGGGTCGCATCGAAAGCCCCGCCCCGGCCGTCACGACCCCGACGAACACCAGCAGCATGCCGATGCTCTCCAGGATCACCGGGGGTGAACTTCCCGTCAGTCCTGCGATCGCTTCAAGGACCGCGGAGATACCCGTGAGGGCGATTCCCGCGAATCCGAGCTTTCGCGCCAGTCGTGGCTCGTAAGGAGGTAGAGCCTCGGCGGGGGAGTCGGGCGTCCAAGTCGTCGTGTTACGTGCCATAGCATCGTCTCAGCGGCGCGAACCCGGAGATGGCGTCGTCTCCAGGGACTCGGAAGTGGGGGTTGGCCCGCGGTCAGGATATCGCATCGGCCGGCTCCTGCCGAAGGGATAACCGCTATTGTGCCGCTATCGTTGGTAGCTGAGGGCCTGACCGGCCCGATATTCAGGATATGCGTGTCCTGATTTCCCGCCATACCCGTCCTACAGACGTAAAAACTCCCCCAGACGACCGGAGCGGCGGTAAATTTGCCAAATCAGCCCGTTTTTTCTTTGATCCCTAAGTCGCTACAAATTATCTTGACCCATGTAATTCGCCAGAGTGCGGGTCTTCGCAGAACTGCCTGTTGACCGGGCAGTGCGTGGTCCTGAGTACCACACCCACATTCGTACACACCTTCTAGGAGGTCTGCTCATGTACGGTTTGGTTATGATGGTTGCGGTCAGTGGCTCCGGGTGACACGGCCGCCTTCGGTAAACGCAACCAGGGATGTCACGACGACGTGACGGTGGTTGTCGCCCCGGCATGTCCGACCCCCGCGCCCGTCTACTGTTGCCCGGAACCGGCTCGAAAAGGTTTGTTCGCTCGCCTGAAGAAGTCCAAGTCCGCCCCGGCGTGTTGCCCGAGCCACACGACTGTAACTTGCTCGACCTGTGCCACGCCGTGCTGTGCTTTGCCTCCCGCGCCGGCTCCCGCCCCGGCCACGCCTGATATGGCCGTGCCCAAGCCGATGGACCCGAAGCCGGGCGACAAGAAGAAAGACTGAGCCGAATCAGCCGGGGATTTGTTCGTGGTGGAACGGGAGCCGGCGGCGGTTCCCGTTCTGCTTTTTTCGGACGCGCGGTTAGAATTCATCCGAGACCGATCGGATGCCGCGACCGGTCACGATCGATACCGGGGATGCTGGGGTCTTTGCTCATGGGAGCGCCGTTCGTCCGACCGCGGGTTTCCGACCTGATGCTGTTGCTCTACGACCGGCCTTTGCATCCCGAGTTGTTCGATGTCGTCGCGTCACGCACCGTCAAATCGGCCGGGTTCACTCTCACGGCCCGCTTGACCCGCACCGGCCACGTGTTGGATTGCACGACGGGGGACGTTCACCTGGAGGAACTGACTACGACGCCGGATGTCGAGTTACCGGGGTCCGGTCGCCGCCTCGGGCACCGCTTTGAACCGTTCTGGGGAGGTCGGACGCGGATCGGGAAGCTCGGCTATCAGGTCAGCACGCAACTCGAATTCCTCACGCCGGAGCAGTTCGTTCACGTCCATGAGGAACTCGCCCTAGAGGGGATGCGGAAGGGGCTGCTGTTCCATTACCCGAGTGGGAACCGGATCGGCTTGTCCCCGATGGGCGTGATCGTCGCTACCGGCCTTCCCCGGGGCATCAACGTGGCCACCTTCCACACCTTTCCGGATGAATACGCCGTCGTCAGATCGCAGACCCTGATCGAATGGGGCTGAAAAAATAAGTTCCGAAAATACGACCGGGAGGGAAGTCCGTCTCATCAGGCCCCGCCCGCATAAACCGAGCGGCCCCCGTCGATCGCAAGGCATGCTCCGGTCACGAAGTCGTTGTCGACGAAGTGCAGCACGGCCCGGACGACGTGCTCCGGCGATCCTTCACGCTTCAGCAGTGTGGCCCTGATGACCTCCGCCTTCTCTTCATCACTCATGTCGGGCGGGAGCATCACCGGGCCGGGTAACACGGCATTGACCCGGACTTTGGGGTTGCGGGTTCCGAGTTCCACGGCGAAGGTGCGGGTCAGTCCGGGGATCGCGGCCTTGCTCGGGAAGTAGGCGGCATAGTCGAGGTAAGGCCGGGTGTCGGCCCAATCCCCCACGTTGACGATACAGCCGCCTTCGGCTTGCCGGACCATCACCAGCCCGGCGTGCTGACAGGTGAGGAAAGTGCCCAGGGTGTTCGTCTCGAAGTGGCTCCGCACGTCGGCCGCCGTTACGTCCTCGAGCCGTCGCCGGTTCCACACGGCGGCACAATTGACCAGTACGTCGATCCGCCCGAACTTCGTGGCCGCCTCACCGACCAGGGCCTTCACCTCGCCCTCGTTCCCCAGGTCTGCTCGCAGGGTCACGACCGGTATCCCGTACTGCCGCGCGAAGTCGGTGGCCGTAGACTCCGCCTCGGCCGCAGAGGTGCGGTAATGGATCACCAGCGCATAGCCCCGTGCGGCCAAAGCCGCGGCGACATGGTAACCCACGCGTTGCTTGCCGCTGCCGGTCACCAGTGCGACCTTGTGTACGACCATCGCCGCCCTCACAGCAGTGTGTCATGTCAGTTCACAACGGCCGGTCCGCTCTCAACTCGGTACGACCGACTCGGTCAGATTCACCCCTTCGGTACGACCGACTCGGTCAGATTCACCCATGATTTGCAACCGGCATACTCGGCACGCTCGGCCAGGACCATCGGCTCCCGTAGCGGGAAGGTGCGGACGTGGAGCACGAACAATCCCGGGGTGCGGTAGTAAAACCGCTGCCGCACGACCGCTTCCGTCCAGATGTGGAGGCCGTCCAGGGCCAGGGCCTCGCTCAGGTCGGTGACGAACTGGGTATCAGTCACCCGTGCGAAGTGTGTGAGGCGGACGCAGCCCGGGGGCGGTCGGTCGGTCTCGGTCAGCTCGAAGAGGTGACGGAAACCGGCCTTCACGCCCTCCCGGTGTTCGTGGAAGTAGGTGGGGTAGAGGAGAAATTCGCTGTGCTCGGGGCGGAAGCGGCCTCCGGCCTCGGCGATTCCGCCTTTGCGGAGAATCACGCTCTGGTGCCCCTCGGCCAAGGCCCGGCACACGACGGCCCATTCCTTGAAGGCGATCGTTGACATCACTCACCCACGAGTTGGGGGGATCAAGCGGATCGCGTGACCTCGGCCTTCGGCTCCCGGGTCATGAGGTCCCGGACGACGGCCAGCGGCGCGTGCCCTTCGTGCAGGATGCGGTACACGCCGGTCATGATGGGGGCCTCGATGCCGGTGCGCCAGACCCGCTCGTAGACGCTACGGCTGGTGAAGACGCCCTCAGCCACTTGGGGACCGGCTAGGACCTCCTGCAGCGGCTCGCCCGCACCGAGCCGGTAGCCGACGCGACGGTTCCGGCCGTGCGGACTGAAACAGGTCGTGATCAGGTCACCGACGCCGGCCAGGCCCATGAAGGTAGCCGGCTCTGCCCCGTGTGCGACCCCGAACCGCGTCATCTCGACCAGGCCGCGGGTGAGCAAGGCGGCCTTGGCATTGTCCCCGTAGCCGAGTCCGTCACACACCCCGGCGGCGATGCCGATCACGTTCTTGAGCGCCCCGGCCAACTCGACCCCGACCAGATCGGGATTCGTGTAGACCCGGAATCGGTCCGTCCCGAACCGCTGCTGCACCCAGGTCGCCAGGCCCCAGTCAGTTGCCGCCACCGCGACCGAGGTCGGCAGCCCCCGTCCGACTTCCTCCGCGTGGCTCGGACCACTGAGTACGGCCAGCCGTTCGGTGGCCAGGACCTCACTGAGGATCTCACTCGGTCGGCGGAACGTTCCGACCTCGATGCCCTTCGTGAGGCTCACGACGCACGCGGTCCTGGAACGGTACGGAACGAAGCGGGCCATCGTTTCCCGCAAGAACATGGAGGGGATGGCGGTGACCCAGCAGTCCGCGTCGGCGACCGCCTCGGCCGGGTCGGCGGTGATCGCGATCGTCACAGGAATCGCAACCCCAGGCAGCAGTCGCCGGTTCTCCCGGTCGCGGATCAACTCCCGGGCCCACTCGTCATGGGCGCACCACAGTCGCACCTGATGCTCCGGCTTCTGCGCGAGCAGCGTCGCCACGGCCGTGCCCCAAGCACCGCTACCGATCACCGCGAATGTCGTGGCCATGTGCTGGGTTCCGTTTTCGCACCAGCGGACCGGCCGCCCCGTAGAGCTTCCCGATACGTCATAGTTTAGCAGTCGCCGCGGAGAAAGCGGTGCATGCTACCGCACGGACGTGAAGTCGGCGTCGCCCGTCGGTCGATTCGTCCGGAAGAGTCCGATCGAGACTACGGAGGAACGCGCATGGCCGCTCGCCTCAAGATTTATGTGCCACCGGAAGAGCAGCCGACCACGATGCAGGAACCCACCGTGCGGGTGCGTCTTGGTGATCTCCTCCCGCTCATCGCCGTCGCCCAGCGGATGAATTTCATCTGGTTAAGAGACTTTCTGGATGACGAAGTGGTGATCAGCCAGGACCTGCATGACGTGATCCAGACGATCCGCCGCGGCCGCCCCACCTCAGCCTGAACGACAACGACTGGGACACTGGCCGACCCGAGCGTCCCCCCGATGTCCCCCGCCGATGTTCCCGATCGGCTCGGGCTTTTCGTCGTTCCGGCGAGACCATCTCGCGGAGACGGTCCCGCCGGCCTCCGTGGTTAACGTGACGATCCGGTCGGCGGCGGTCAGCCGTCTGTCAGTCTCACCATGACGGTCCCGCCGGCCACGGTCTCATTGTCCGGTATACTCGGACGGTTCGTTCGAGAGGAAACCTAAGGTGAACCTCGCCTTGGCCGCGTCCCACGTCGCTTGTGGGAATGGTGCCACGGAAGGCACATCGACCGGGCGACGGGTTTCCGTGTGACCGTCGGCGAACGCGACATTGGCAACCCCGGCGAAGCGGAAGTGCGTGGCGTTGACCCCGAACGCCGTGAACGCCTGAGTTCCGCCCCAGGGGTTCGGAACATACGGCGAGCCGAAGCTGTCCATCACCTCCCGCAGCGTGCCGTCGGTGTTGAGTTGCACCTGCTCGGTGAACAAGAAGGTGCTGCTGGTGTTGAGATGCACCAGTCGCCGACCGGCCGCGTGCCGGTTATAGGCATAACCTCGTGACAGCCCGCCCACGGTGGCGGCGATCGGGTAAGCTTCGACCATCGGGCACTTCGCGACGGCCGTGTTGTTCTCGTAGTAGTTGCTCAGGATACCGCTCGTGGGGTCAGTGCTCACCACCTGGTGTGTGGTGCTGCTGTAGGTAACCGTGCCGTACCAGTACTGCACGGTGTAGGTCGGCACGCCCCAACGAAAGACGGAGGCCACGGGCAACGTCTGGAACACCGACTCGTAGTTATGGGCGGCAAGGGCCAACTGACGGAGGTTGTTCGCCCCTTTGATTCGGGCGGCGGCCATCCGCACCTTCTGGACGGCCGGCAGCAACAGGCCGATCAGGACGGCGATGATCGCGATCACCACCAGTAATTCGACCAGGGTGAACGCCGTGCGACGGGGACGAGGCGGTCCCCCAGAGAAGAGGAAATTCACGGACATCTCGGGTACGCTCCTCCCGCCGGTACGGGCGGGAATGATCGGGGCGGAACCGAGCGCGAAAAACGGGTCGGCGGCTGCAACGCGCAGCGCGAAACGGAACCGTCCCGTCCGGCAGCCGGGGTCCGCGGCCCGAACGACCAGCGGCCGAGTTGCGAGTCCCGGCCGCGGAAGCGACAGGCAGGTCTTCTGGCTCTCGGCTACTAGCGGTACGGCCCGCCTTCCCGCAGTTTCCCGCAGTGGCTTCTCGGGCTTACCTCGCCGAACACAGCAGCGGCCCTGCGCCGGATTCGCACCGGCTTCCCTCTTCGGCCCACGCCACGGCTGTGACGTGGACACCTGTCGTCGCTCATCAGTTTAGCCCGGTGGCTCACGACCGGCGAGTCGGCCTCGTCTTGGCAGGTCGAGCGGGGCTTCGTGTCGGCTCGCGTTGGCAGGTCATACACAGCCGGTTAAAATTCGGCGTCACACGGCCCGGGCTAAGGTCGCACGATGCTATCAGTCCTGTTCCTCACGCTGGTCGCAGACCCTCCGCCGGTCAACGCGGCTCCGCCACCCGCATTAACTGCCGACCAACACAAGGATGCCGTTACCCGCTTCGGGGTGGCCGTGTGGAACATCCGACGCGAACGCTTGCTCTCGGCCGTTCGCCAGCTCGAGGCGGTGGCCGAGCAGGAACCCGACGCCACCGCCCCGCTCCGCGAACTCGTTCGCCTCTATGCCCAACTCGGCCGAGAACCCGATGCGATCCGGGTGGCCCGCCAGGTCCTGGCCAAGGCCCCCGACGACGTCGAGGTCGCTCACACCCTGGCCCGTCTGCTGCTCGAGGCCGGCGAGTCGAAGGACGCTGTGGCCGTCGCCAAGCTCGCCGTTGCCACGCCGATGCCGACGAAGCGGGCCGATAAGGCCGTCGCGATCTACCGGGACCTGGCCTCTCTTTGTGAGAAGGCCGGGGACCTGGCCACGGCCGAGGCCGCCCTGCGGACCGCGATCACGTATCTGACCGCGAAGCGCCAGGAGGTGATCGCCGCGGGTGCCTTTACACCTCCGGAAGCCGACACGACCGCCGCCGAGTGCTACGAGCGGCTCGGCCGGGTGCAAGCACGGCTCCGCGAGTTCGCCGCCGCCGCCGAGTCCTTCACCGCCGCCGCGCGGTTGTACGCCGACCCGAAGGTGAACGATGCCGCCTCGGCCTCTCGACTCAACTGGAACTTGTCCGGTGTGCTTCTCGAACAGGGTGAGCCGCGGGCCGCTCTCGAAAAACTCGAAGCGTTCTTAACCCTCAAGCCGAGCGCCCCCGACCCGTATGCCCGCTACGCCACGTTACTCCGTATGGTCGGCCGGGAAGGCGAAGTCGTACCCCTGCTCCGTCGCTTGATGGAGCGTGACGCCGGGAATACCTCGCTTAAAGCCGTTCTTGCTGCCGAACTCGTCCGTGCCCCCTCGACCCGTCGCGAGGGCGATGAGCTTTTCCGCAAACTACTGGCCACGACGAACGACCCCCGGGTTCTCGAGGTCTACCTCCGCACGCAACTGGAGAACCGCCGACCCGGCGAGATCATCGCCCTGCTCGACCAGGTATTCACCACGCTCAAGGAGAAGGAAAACGGGGAGAAAAAGCCGCCCACCCCGGAGTTGATCGCGGCCCGTGAGTTTGCCGCGGCCCGGGCAGAAGTGCTGGCCGACCTCCTGCGTGCTGACAGTGATGCCGCCACGGCAGTATTGCGCGCCGCCGCCGACGACGTGCGGGCCGGGGTGAAGCGGACGCACCAGGTTCACTTCTTCCTGGGGCAATTGGCGGCCCGGCACCGCCAACTCGGGCTGGCCGCCGCCCAATTCCAGCACGCCGTCCGTAGCGCGCCTCGGGAAACGCAGGGTGATGCCTACTCGGCGCTGATCGACGTGCTGCTCATGGCCGGCAAACCGGCTGACATCCGCGACGCCTGTCGGGACGGGCTACGCCACGCCCTGGACATCTCGCCGCACTACTTCAACTACTACCTCGCCGGGGCACTGGCCGAACTCGGAGACGGTCGTGGGGCTTTGGAAGCCGCGGACGCCGCCATCCTCCAGACCGCCGACGGCGACCGCCTGGCCGTGCGTCTCCAAAAAGTTCGCGTCCTCAAGACACTCGGGAAGTGGTCGGAGGCGATCGAGTTGGCCCGCAAATTGTTGGACGAGTTCGAGGCACCGGGCGACCGGGCTGCCATCCGCTACACACTCGCCGGGGCCTACTGGGGGGCCAAGAAATACACCGAAGCCGAGGCCGAATATCGCGCCGTCCTGGACCTCGACCCCGACCACATCGGGGCCAACAACGACCTCGGTTATCACCTGGCCGAACTCGGACGTGACCTCTCCGAAGCCGAGCGACTGATCCGTCACGCCATCACCCTCGACCGCTACAAGCGGCGAAAGGCCGGCGACGCCGAACCCGAGAACGCCAGCTACATCGACAGTCTCGGATGGGTCCTGTTTCGTCAAGGCAAGCTCCTCGAGGCCCGGGCCGAACTCGAGCGGGCCCTCACGATCACGGCGGGTTCCCCCGACCCCGTGCTGTGGGACCACCTCGGCGACGTGTTGTTCCGACTCGGCGAGAAGGACAAGGCCAAGGCCGCATGGGAGCAGGCCCGCGACCTGTACGAGAGCGAACCGCCCGGGGCCGCCCTTCGCCACGAGGGCCGTGCCGCCGAGGTTCGCGTCAAGTTGAAGCGAATACCCTAACGGGTTCTGACCACCGCGACGGGGCCTGGCCCACGGTGTTCCCGATCCTTCTCAACCTGAGCGGTCGGCTTGTCGTGGTCGTTGGCCTCGGACCGGTCGGCACGCGCCGGGCCGAGGCGGCAATGCGAGCCGGTGCCAAGCTTCGTGTAGTCGAGCCTTACCCGGCTCGCCCCGTGTCCGTGTTGGGTCCGGCCGCCTCCCTCGTCCCCGAACCCTACGCCCCCGAGCATCTCGAGGGGGCCTGCCTGGTCTTCGCGTGTGGCCCGAGCGACGTGAATGCTCGTGTCGTGGCCGACTGTCGCAGCCGCGGCATCCTGGTCAACTCGGCGTCCGACCCCGAGTCCGCCGACTTCATCGTGCCATCCGTCGTGCGTCGGGGTGACCTGACGATCGCCGTCAGCACCGGTGGGGCCGCCCCGTCCCTGACGCGACGGATACGGCAAAGGCTTCAGGCGGAATTCGACGAAACATTCGAGGACTGGTTACGCCTCTTGTCGGAGGTCCGTCGGGTGATCCGACAGCGGGTCGTAAGCCCCGGCCGAAGACGGGAACTACTCGACCACTTCGGCGACTGGCCGTGGCTGGAGCGGCTACGGGCCGAGGGTGTTGAGGCCGTCCGGGCCGAGATGCTGGCCCGGGTCGGTCGTGAGGGTCTTGGTCGTGAAGGTCGAGGTTTAGGTTGACGCCGATACGCACCTGCCGATCACGGCTAGTGAGGTTCACTTCTGGTAAATCGGCAGGTAGTGCGTCGGCACACTCAGGATGAGGACGGCTATCGCGGTCTGATAGGCACTACCGTATGCCGCCTCCAGGCGAGGGTCGTACCAGGCCCCGTTGGGCTGTTGGTAGCCTGGCGCGAGCAGTCGGTCCCGCATCCGCTTGTAGTACTTCTCCCAGACGCTGCCGCCGACCTGGTTCAGGGCGTGAGCGGCGTAATAGTGTCCGTACCAGTAGTGGCCGCGGTCGTCACCGAGCCTTTCCAGGAACTCGACCGATTTACTGATCGTCTCGGCCTCATACTCGCCACACAATTGCAAGACACAGATGCCCGCGGCGGTGCGAGCGAAGCCCGGCCCGGCGGAGTACGGCTGGTACTTGTACCCGCCCGTGCGGCGGTCGTAACACTTGTTGATGTACTTGATCGAGTCGGCCATCACCTTGTCCGGCACGTGCAAGCCGGCGTCCTTGGCCCCGCGAAGGGCCATGACCTGCATGATCGTGACGGAGATGTCGGCCCCCGTGGGCGACGGGTCATAGCGCCAGCCGCCTTCGTTGTTCTGCGTCTTGATGATCAGGTCGATGGCCTTCTTCAGTGTCTTCTTCACGTCCTCGTCGCCGGTCATGCCGTACACCTGCGACAGTGCCAGGGTCGCCATGCCGTGGCAGTACATGTTGCCGCCCCGCGGCCCGACGAGGTAGCCGTCCTCCCGACAGCAGGCGATCAGGTGACGAACCCCGGCCGCCACGACCTTGCCGTAATCCCCTTGGTTCGGAAGGTGCCCGTTGGCCATGAACGCCAGCAGCACGAATCCGGTGACGGCCGTGTTCCCCCAACCGCCTTGTGGGTCTTGCTCACGCGCGAGGAACTTGAGGGCACGATCGACGGCCCGCTTCGTCTCCGGGTCCATCTTCACCGTGTCTTCGACCGGACCTTTAGACTCTGCCCGCTTCCCATCGTCGGGCATCGAGCGAGCGGCTCCGGTCGGGGTCGTGAGAAGGCAGAAGACAGTGGCCGCTAAAGCCAGTGAAGGAATCGATCGACCGATCATCGACGCTGCCCCGGTGAGTGCTAGAGGCCCCACGTGTTACGGACCCGAAGCGTTACCGAACCGAATCAATCAACCACGGGTATCGACATGAGGGCCGGACTGGAAGGCCGCAACGACCGGCTCCCAGCCCGGGTTTCGGACACGAGTCTTTTCGATCACTTCCCGCCAGGGGCCGGTGCCCCGGGTTTCGTGTTCTTGATGTTGACGTTGTACTGCTTGATCAGTTCCCGGAATTCTGCCGGGAATTGGCTATCGCTGCCGGACGTCACCTTATCGCGGTCCCTCTTGCGCAGGCCGATGAAGGTGCCGTCGCCGGTCGCGGCGGTGCCGGTCGAGCCGACGTTCTTCAGCTTTTCGCCGCCCGCCATGTCACCTTCGCCCATGCCCGGGTTCATGCCTTGCTGGGCGTTACTTCCCATGCCCATACCTTGTCCCATGCCCATGCCTTGGGCCATGCCCATACCTTGTCCCATGCCCATGCCCATGCCCATGCCTTGGGCCATGCCCATGCCTTGTCCCATGCCCATACCTTGTCCCATGCTCATGCCTTGGGCCATGCTCATGCCTTGGGCCATGCTCATGCCTTGGGCCATGCCCATGCCTTGTTGCTGCTGGGCGGCATTCAGCGCGTCGAGGGCCTGTTGAAGGGCCTGGGCGGCTTGTTGTTGGTTCATCCCGGCCTGACCGGGTTGCCCCTGTTGGAGTTGTTGTTGGGCCTGTTGGAGTTGTTGTTGGGCCTGTTGCAGTTGGTTCTGTACCGCCATCGGGGCGTTGGCCTGGGCCTGTTGAAGGGCGGCCTGGGCGGCGTTGTTGGCCTGTTGGGCCTGCTGCAAGGCCCTGGTGGCGTCGAGGACCTGCTGTTGCTGCTTGGCGAGGTCGCCCGGGGTTTGGCCCATGCCCATCATGCCCATGTTCATACCCGATCCCATGCCGTTGGGCTGTGAGTTCTTGTCGCCGGGCATGCCGTTGGGCTGTGAGTTCTTGTCGCCGGGCATGCCGTTGGGCTGCTGGGCGGCTTTGTTCAATTCTTCAAGGGCTTTCTGCTGGTTCTCGATGGCCTGGGGCAGGTTCCCCATTTCGAGGGCCTTGGCGGCCATGTCGGCTGCCTGGGCTGCATCGGGTAGCATCTGCCGGGCGGCCTGTTGGGCGATCTCCTTTTGGAGTTGCGTGAGGTCGGGCGTGCCCGGGGTGGTCTTGCCGGGGTCGTTCATCATCCCGTTGTCGGGTGCCGGCGGTTGCATGCCGGCCATGTTCGCTTCCATTGCCTTCTGGGCCGCCAGATTGGTCTGGTCGAGAGCTTTTTGGACCTGCTCGGCGGCGTTCGTCGGGCTGACCTTGTTGGGCTGGAGGGCGGCCTGGTCGTTCGCCTCCTGCCCCTTCTTCTGGTCGAGTTGCGCTTGGACCTCCTTGGCGGCTTCCTCGAGTTTCATGGCGGCCGACTTGGCGTTCTCGCTGCCGGCCATGGGCATGTTCATCTCCAGGTCGTTCTTCGCCGTCTCCTGCTTCATGGCGGCTTGGCCGACTTTCTGCGCGGCCTTGGCCAGGTTCTCGGAAGCCATCGGGTCGGTGTTCTTGGAGTCCTGAGCCAGGTCATAGAGTTGTCGTTGGGCGTCCTTCGTCGGGTCGGTCAGGGCCGCCTGCTTTTTAGCGATGTCGCCGGTGTCGGGCCGCTGCGAGTCGTTGGCCGCTTTGTCGGCGTCCCGGGCGATGTCCTTTTCTTTCTTGGCCAGTTCCTCCAGGGTGTTCTTAAGCTCCTCGAGCCGGGCGATGTCCTGGCGGCGTTGTTCGATGTTCTGGGCTTGTTGTTCCAACGCGGTCTTGGCCTCTTCCAGGCTCTTGAGCGCTTGCTGCTGGTTGGGCTTGGCGTCGGCCGGGTTCTGCGCGTCGAGCTTATCGACGGCCGCCTTCATGGCCTCGGCCGCCTTGTCGAGTGCGGTCTTGGCCGCCTCGTTCGGGGGCAGGGGCATGTTGCGAACCGCGTCGGTGTCCCGGGCGACCTGGCGTTGGGCCAGCTTGGCGTCCGGTAGTTTGGAGGGGTTGGCCTCGGCTTTCTGCGTCTTGGCGTTGGCCTCCTTTTGGTCCTGAATGAGACGCTCGATCTGCTCGACCGCCTGCCGCACGGCCGCGAGCGGGTCGGTCTTGGCCAGTTCGGCGGCGGCGATCTGACGGTCGAGTTCGGCCTTGGCGGCCCGCAGGT
>Ga0308417_1000097_pt1 | contig 68387 bp, 60 predicted proteins | sample HotsprSampleOS65_FD_203528 | JGI IMG/M metagenome (GOLD analysis project Ga0308417, IMG submission 203528) | Hot spring phototrophic mat microbial communities from Octopus Spring, Yellowstone National Park, Wyoming, United States - 20090730_OS65 ... | reverse complement strand
TCTTCTTCCAGACCTTGACCAGCTTGTCAACATGGCGGCGGGTGAGCCGGGCATCGCGGGTAATCTGCTGCAGTTCTGTATCCAGGAAGGTGTAGCCGCGCTCCCAGTCAATATCGGCGTAGGCAGTCGGGAAAAAGAAGGCAAGAAACGGTGCGAAGTAATGTTCCAGAATCTGCTTCCAGGGGTTATCATAGTCATCACGCTCCACGGTCGCGGAAGGCATGGGAGACGCTCCTTTCCAATGCAGCTCGCTCAGGTGCGGGAAGACCACCATCATGATAGCAGGTGGGCCGCCGATCAGCAACCAGTCCCTCGGCGTATTCATGCCCCTGGTACAAGAACATACAAGCGTATAAAGCCGAAACAACCAACGCTTCGACATGAGCGGTGAACCGTGCCACCGTGCCACTTTCCACCAGGCTTACTGCGCCGCCTGCAACCACGCCTCCAGGTCAGCCAGGCCGGTGAAGTCGAGCAGGGCATCGGCCAGTTGCTCCAGTTGCGCCATGGTCAACTGCTCAAGCTGCGCGGTGATCTCCGGCGGCAACGCGCCACACCGCCGCGTCAGTTGGCGCTGAATGAGATAGCGTCGTTCCTGTTGCACACCCTGTTGCAGGCCCTGTTGCAAGCCCTGTTGTAACCCCTGTTGCAACCCCTTCTCGATGCCCAGACGTTCGATACTTGTGACATAGGTCATATGGTGTTCCTCCTCATAGGCCTGCAGCGTCTCCCAGAAGCGGATGGTCAACTCGTCTGGGAGCCACAGCAGCCAGTCCAGAAAGTGAAACAGCCGCAGGATATCGTCGCGCTCCATCCCGCGTTCATACAGACGGCGCACCAGCGCCAGTTTCCACTGCAAGCGTCCTTCCGGGTCGTGGCGCGTCTCCTGCGTCTTCAAATGCGCCATCACCACCGTCGCAAACGGGTTGGAACTCGCTTCGAGCGCGTCCCACGGTAAATAATCCAGCAATTTCACGCTGCGAAAGCGGAAGGTGAGTGCCGTCTCCCACACCACGGGCGTCGCAAATTCCGTGGGCCGCCAGCCCACCGTCTCATCGGCCAGGATGGCCAGGCTCTCAATCGGCAGGTGGTAGCGGTCATAGATGCGGTAGTAGTAGATAAACATGCGCTCCGGGAAGCCCGCCTCGTCCTGGCTCTGGATCTCGATGTGGATGAGCAACCAGGTCTCCTGCCCGCTCTTCTTCCAGACCTTGACCAGCTTGTCAACATGGCGGCGGGTGAGCCGGGCATCGCGGGTAATCTGCTGCAGTTCTGTATCCAGGAAGGTGTAGCCGCGCTCCCAGTCAATATCGGCGTAGGCAGTTGGGAAAAAGAAGGCAAGAAACGGTGCGAAGTAATGTTCCAGAATCTGCTTCCAGGGGTTATCATAGTCATCACGCTCCACGGTCGCAGTGGTCATCGTGTTCGTTTCCTTTCGCGTTTCGCCCACGGGTGTGTGAGAACCGCAATCCATGATAGCAGGTTGATAACCGACCAGCAAGGACGTAGGCGTTGCAATGCGGGCATGTACCGGGCATTTGAACTTTCCATCTCTCTTGCAAAGAGGAGATACTGGACAACAATACCACGATGTGGTACAGTTGTTCTCTGACTGATTTTGACGCTAGCATTACCCACCCCGCCTGGACAGAGCGGTCAGCGGGTAACTTGGGCGGTTCGTGCCGTGTGTTGGCTGAGAAGCCGTCGCCTTCAGGCGACAGAGAACGTCACAGGATTATGGTTCAGGATAATTACCTGGTACTGGCACCATCGGAAGTGCCGGATATCCCTCAGTACCCGGAGTAGTCTGCGGGGCCGGGTATTCCTCGATGCCCGGTGCAGGATACGTTTCTGTTGGTGTGGCCGGGCCTGTCCCGCCACCACCACAACCAGCGATCACGAACACGACCAGCATCAGCGTTACCATCAGTGTCAATAGTTGACGTATCACGAACAAAACCTCTCTTTCTCTGTGGACGTTACGTCGAGCTACAATCGTCAGCGAGTGTACCTGGGAGCGACACAATGCGGCAAAACCCGGCTGACTGGCGGGCGTCGTTTCTTTTCCTCGCGCATCTGCGCAGATACTAGCACTCTACCACATTCTGGCAGAGAGGCAATAGTACTTTTAACGTAGCCTGTAAGGGTAGTGGTCAGCCACATTGAACATAGAGCCTATGGAGTATAGCGGTATGGAGTCATGACGTTCGTCTCATACGGTGTAAGAAACGATGAAAGTCGTGACTCTATATGCTTCAACATCACAGGCCGAGGCCTTCGAGCAACCAGTTACGCCTGAACCATACCAGGAGTGCGTAGCCCAGTACCAGCAGCAGCAGCACTCCATCCATGTGCTCAATCCGCCAGCAGCGGCGGGGTTGCACCACATGCAAACACATCCAGAACAGGAGCAGCATCGTACCCCCGTATACCATCCAGGTGGCGCGGTAAAGCGGCAAGACGTTCATCTGACCGCCACTCTGGACTATCGTTCCCTGCGTCAGCAAACCGAGTATCGCGGTCGGACGTAGCGTACTCGGCGTAATCAATTCGGGCGGTTGCGTGCGCGCCAGAGCCGCGGCCATCGCCGACAGCGGGTTGACCAGTACATATTGCGGCGGCGCAGGCAGCATACTGTGGGTAATGCTCCACAAATTGGCTGCAAACAGTGTCCCACCAATCAGCGTAATCAGAATGGCATAGCACAGCAGTGTCGCGGCGTAGGTCTGCCGGGTAAAGACCGAGCAGGCCAGGCCAAGCATCGCACCCATCATCGCCGACACCAGAATCGTAACGAACACACGGCTCAGATCGCCCGGTTCGACCCCGCCAAACAAGACGATCACGCTGAACAGCGGAAGCGCGACCAGCAGCAGCAAGCCAACAAACGCCAGCGCGGCCAGGAGTTTGCCCACCAGAATCTGCGTTGCCGACAGCGGCGTCTTCAGCAGCATATCAAACGTACCCCGTTCATGTTCGCTGCTGATAGCATTCACCGCCGTCGCCGGTGCCAGAAAAAAGGTCAATCCTTGCACCGCCAACGCCAGGCCGGTAAACAGGGCTTGCCCGATCTGTGCATTCACCAGTGGTGCGCCCAGGTTAATCTGGCCCACAATCGAGCGATACAGCAGCCACAACGCCAGTAGCAACAGGCCAACATACACCGTCAGCAGCAGCGCCGCCCGCTTTCCCCGTAATTGCGTGCGCAATTCCTTCACCAGAATCGGGATAAGCACGTTGTTCATGGCAGTGTTCCCGCCAGTTGTGTTCGCACAAACAGACATTGGGTCTCGATAATGCGCCCGGATAACCGCAGGCGTACTGTGCCATTCTGAACATAGCGTTCTGGTTGGGCTACCGGCAGGATCCCCGGGCCATCATAGTTCTGATCAATCCACTGCTGCTGTATCCAATCGAATAGCTCAGTGGTCAGGCCAGCATTGGGCCAGCTACGCTCACTCTGCATAGTCAACGTGAGCGCCGTGGTTTGCAAGGTTGTAAAATCACCCGGTAGCCGTAATGTCACTGTCATCGGGTCAGTCTGAGTGGAGACACCGGTGCCCTCGCGTCCAGAACAGGTCGTATTTTCACCACGAGTAAAATCGGGGCGCAACCAGCCGGGCGGCAAGGCAATCGCGCCCGTCCCGCTCACTGTCGGGCGGGTCATCAGCAAGGCTACCTGCTGGGTAGCAGCACCGGGGGCCACAACGTCTACGGCCAGCGGACTCTGCTCCAGCCAGGCCAGCAGCAGTGGCCCCTCATCGGCTACCTGTGTTCCCCGTGTTACCGCGGCGTTGATCAGTGCCTCGCGCACCAGCACGCGGCGGTCGGTAACACCACCCGGCCGACGGCCGGCGTCCAATGCTTCGCGCAGAACCAGGTAACTCAGTGCCGTACCTAGACGCGGGGGATTGTCGGCGGAAATGTCGGGCCAGATGGCGGTCTGTTGCACTCCGGGTGGAATATCCCCTATCCGCACCAGTTGTTCGCCATAGGCCACCACAACATCGTGCAGGGTCTGGTCAGTAGTGTTATACACCTCTGCTTGAATATCAGGGCCATTCAACACGATGCGGGCGTCCAGGTTCGCCAGATCGACGTACTGCTCGGCAATAAAACCCTCGAGTTGCCAGCGGTTTACCGCTACCTGGAATGCCCCCGCTTGCTGCGTAAAGTCGCCCTGCGTACCACTGATGGGGCCAAATAGTCCACTGACCGAACGCAGCGGGCGTACCAACGCTTCGGGAGCGATTTGCACCGCGAAGGTGGTATCCTGGGGGGTGAGCAAGCCTACCACCGTGCGCACGCGAGCGTGCGTCGCGCTGGTCTGCTCAATCAGGCTGATCTGTGAGACGATTTGCTGGTTAGCACGCAGCAGATAGGCCAACCCGAAGCCCCCGGCGGTCGTGAACAGCGCCAGGGCGGGCAACAGCAGCCAGCCGAGGGTCTGGCGATCGGCCCGGCGTAACATTAGCGCCACGACCGGGCCGATCAAGATGGTATACCCCACCAGGAGCAGGAATAACATACCAGCGGGCGGAAGATTTGAGGCAGGTAGATTACTCAGCGCAGCCGTCAGAACCTGTTCGCTCGCACGGTCAAAGTTCGGCTCAACGCTCGCCGCATTGCGTAGCACAGCCGCGGGCTGCAAGAGCCGATCCCAGAAAGTCGGCGCTTCTGACCAGGTATTTAGCGCGGGCAGGCCGGGCGCAAATGCCAGTTGCGTGATGACCCCCAGTCCAAGTTCTCGTTGCACCCACAACGGTGCGGAAGGTGGCCCGAACGAACGCGTTCCGGGCAGGGGATCGAGTTGAATGCCCGGTAAGCTGGCAGGTGCGCTGCCATTCACAAACTCCGCCAGAAACGCCACGTCCAGATCCAGGGTATCGCCCAGGGTTGCCACATAGAATGGTTCTGCCAGACCACTGAGCGTCCGTCCAGCAGTCGAGCCACCCTCAATAATCAGGTGCCCGCCATTAACAATCCAGCCCAGCAGTGCTTGCTGCTGCTCCGGCGACAATGACGCGCTGGTGATATCCGCCAGCATCAACAGCGTCAGGCTCCCCAACCCCGGTGCCTGATCGGGGATGGACGAGGGTGGCAGATCGAACACGGTGAATGGCAAGCGTTGCAGATCCTGACGACGAGGCAACGCGAGTGCAAGCGTTTGCTCGGTCGTCAATCCCATCAGGCGCTCAGCAGTACGGGGGCGTACCTCCACCACCTGTTCGCCCACCACCGTGCCCGCATGTTCAATCGTGACACGTACCTGGCGCGTCTCTTGATCCATGGCGACATACAGCGTAACGAGCTTTTGTGAGCCGCCAGGGAGTTCCACCGGCATGGTATAGCGATTGGGGTTGCCGGGCAGTGTTGCCACCACCAGTGCCTCAAATGCCGCTCCCTCGTTCACCAACGCTACCTGTAGCGGTAGCCAGGTGCCAGGGACGTAATTCCCCTCGAACGCGGGGGTGATGGTGAGTTCGAGCGCTGTCTGGGCTTGCGCAACCCGTTCGGGAGCGATGTGTAGACTGACCAGGAGTAAACATATAATGAAAAGCCAGACTCTGGAAAAGTAATATTTCATGAGCGGCATTCCTGGCAGCATTTGTAACGTAAGTTTACAACCGACGGTATTCATTGTAGCAGAATCATACCGTGATGCAAATATTTTGTGCTATACTGAGCCTATGACACTCAGATTTTGCCTTTTAGTCGTGATACTCTGTTGTGCCGTAATAGCATGGCTGGCCGGGCCACCGGGGCGCTTGCTGGTCGTGCTGCTGTTTATGCTGGTGGGGCCAGGCTATGTGATTGAACGCTGGCTCCTGCGCACACCGCCCATCACGCTCTGGCTTCGTCCAACGCTCTGGATCGGCTTCAGCCTCAGCAGCGTGGCGCTGCTCTATCAGTGGACAACGCTGCTCGGCCTGGCGCTCACGACGCCGCTGCTGGCAGTGCTACTGGTCTTGTGCATGCTGGCTATGGGCTGGATCATCTGGCGCGACCGGCACGATGACCAACCGGTTGCGGTGCCACCAGTCCCGCTCACAACCGTTGCGCTCCTCGGCATTCTCGCTCTGACACTCTGGACACGCTTTGTGCAGATTAGCGATCTGGTGTTGCCCGCCTGGGTGGACTCGGTGCATCACGCGCTGCTCATCCGCATTGTGGCCGAAACCGGACAGGCTCCATATTCCCTGCGGCCCTACCTGCCGGTTGATAACCTGCCCTATCACTGGGGCTATCACGTTTTTACTGCCGCTGTGATGCAACTCTCTGGCGTAACATTGCCCCAGGTCATGCTCTGGCAGGGGCAGATACTGAATGCGCTGCATACCCTGACCTGCGCGGCGCTGGCGACGTATTTGTGGCGGCGGCCGCTGGCCGGAGTGGTGGCGGCGCTGATTGTGGGCCTGATCTCGATCATGCCTGCCTATTATGTGAGTTGGGGCCGTTACACGCAACTGATGGGGTTGCTGCTGTTACCGGCTCTAGCCATAATCTGGCATATCGCCCTGCGCAACGCTACCTGGCGCTGGTGGATCGCGGTGGCCCTGCTGCTGGCCGGGTTGAGTATCATCCATTTTCGGGTGATCGTCTTTGCCGGTGGCTTGCTGGCGGTGCTGGCGCTGGTCTGGGCTATCGATCAGCCCTGGCAGCGCATCCGCGCTCGCCTGGGGCAGGTGACGGTGACGGCGCTGTTGACCGGGTTACTTGCCGCACCGTGGTTGGCGTTGCTGGTGGCCCGCACGTTGCTACCAGCCGTTGAGCAACTGCAGAGCCTGGCCGGTGGTGGCAGCTACAACGCCGTGAACCTCGGCTTGCTCTGGGCCGGCCAGAATCGCTCGCTGATTGCGCTGGCGCTGGCAGGCGCAGCCTGGGGCCTGGTGCGGCGCTCACGGGTGATGGCCGAGCAGATCGGCTGGGTAGGGACGCTGACGGTGCTGGCGAATCCCTGGCTGGTGAGCTATCTGCTGCCCGCCGTGGGCGTCATGCTGGCGCTGTGGGCCGTGCAGCAGCGGCGGCTCATTCTGCTTGTCCCTGGCATCGCGTTAATGGCGCTCAATCCGGCGCTGGTACGCCTGCCATACCTGTGGCTGATTACGAACGATGCTGTGGTTATCAGTCTGTTCATTCCCATTAGCGTCATGATTGGCGGCGGGGTATGCCTGCTAGCAGACTGGTTGCAGCAACGCCAGTTCAGACTTCCGGTGGCACTCCGACCGACGGCCAGCAGTGCATTGCGCATCCAGGCACCACCGCTGCGCCTGCGCTGGCTAACGTTGCGAGCTGATTACCTGCTGCCACCGTTGCTGATCGGCCTGGCGCTGTGGGGCACCTGGAACCTGCGCAACGTCATTAATCCCGCCACCGTCTTTACCACCCCCGCCGATGTGCAGGCCATTGACTGGATTGCCGACCACACCCCCGCCGATGCGCGGTTTTTGATCAACGCTGCGCCCTGGCTCTCCATCAATCGCGGCGTTGATGGCGGCTGGTGGCTGATGCCGCTGACCGGGCGCTGGACAAGTACGCCGCCAGTTTTATATATTTATAGCTCTGCTGAATATATACAGCGGGTGGATACTCTTAACCAGATAACGAGTAATTTCCAGATTGGACATGAACAGATCCTCGAGGAATTGATTGAGCAGGAGCAAATAACGCATGTTTATCTGCACTCGGGCGTTGGAACGATGTCAACGACCAATTTTGCGGATGATACGCGCTTTATGCCAATCTACGAGCGCAATGGGGTTGTAATTCTTGCTGTTCTGCGATAGACGTGATATGATCTGCTGAACTGCAAGTCAATAAAGGCTATTCCCATTTGTAGAGCTACCGCGCCACCAAGCCGTAAAGTCAGAAGCGTAGATATAGATTCTTTTGTCATTGTATGTAAACGTAGAGTCCAGGCTTCAGCCTTGACAGAACGCTCCCAAGCTCAAGCCTGGACTCCGGTGCTTCACAACTGATTTAGGATTGCTATACTTTCGTTCATGTTGTATCTAGCTCTTTCTAAAGAGCTACATTGCAACTTGACAAACAAATTGGAATAACCTTATTAATATGATTTTAGGATTATATGACCAATGAAGTACAAATTAGTGAGCGTGAGCGTGAAATATTGTATCTGGTTGCTAATGGAGCAACAAACCAACAGATTGCACAAGAGTTGAATATTAGCATTAATACTGTTAAAGTACATCTTCGTAATATCTTTGCTAAGATAGGTGTAGTCTCACGCACTGAAGCAACACTTTATGCTGTCCGAACTGGATTGGTGCAGGTTAGCACTGTCGAGAGGCTAATAAGTCCGCCGGTTGTTATGACGGAGGACACTTTAGAGGTCGAAGCTGCTGAAGAGACGTCAGAGTCTGAAGATAATAAGAAGCACCTTGCTCCACCGGTGGATAAAACTATACCAGTTGAACAACAAAAACTAGTTCAGGCCAATTCTGTTAAGGAATCCTCTGAACATCAAGAACTAGCTTGTGCTAATATTTCAGTCAGTAAAACACCTCTTGATATTATCCGACCAGTACCACACCGTCTGGATTATCGTCTAATAATGTTTAGTACATTAGCAATAGCGCTAATTGTTGTTATGACCCTGATTTTTGTATTAATGTCTTCTCATGATCAAGCAGTGACACGAACTTCAAGTAGTATAGATTTGCCAGAACTTGCCGAGCGTTGGCGTGAATTAACTGCTATGCCAGTACCACGTGCCGGGTTTGCCCTCACCAGTTTTAATTTTGATGGCAAGACATTTTTATATGTGATTGCTGGTGAAACTCCTGATAACGTTGCAAGTGATCATGTCATGCGCTATGATCTAACTGCCAATGTATGGGTTCCTTTTGGACAAAAACCAACCGCTGTGCGTGATGTGCAAGCAGTGGTGATCGGCAATCGGATCTATATACCAGGGGGGCAGCTTGCATCTGGTGAGATAACAAATGTTCTTGAGGCATACGATCCTCAGCGTGATCGTTGGGTTTCATTACAACCGTTACCGGAACCACGTAGTGGTTATGCTCTGGCTGCGATTGAAGGCAAGATGTATCTGTTTGGTGGTTGGGATGGTGAGACCTACCGTGATGAAGTTTGGCAATATAATCCTGATCAAGATACCTGGAGTATACGAACCGCTATGACTATTGCACGTGCTTTTGCTGGAGCAACCGTTTTAGAAGGGAGAATTTTTGTAGTTGGCGGTAGAAATGAAACTGGTAAGCTTAATATTAATGAAAGTTATACACCGGCAGAAGATGGTACTAATAGTAATCCGTGGTCATTGCAAGCACCGCTGCCTGTCCCATATAGCCACATGGCAATCTCTGCAACCAGTAACTTAATTTTTGTTCTGACTGGTACTGAAACGGCTGGCACATCTCTGTTATATAATAATAATCTTGATTCGTGGCAACAATTAAAAACACCGCTCAATACTACATTACAGAACTCTCGTTCACAAGCGGTTGGGAATCGCATTTACATTCTTGGCGGACAAGATAAAGATGGATTTAGTGCAAGAGCCTATGAATATCAGGCTGTATATAGTGTTGTTTTGCCGCTTAGTCCTGGTTTCTAATATTTTTATATATCGTGTTTATACACCATGAATCAACCCATACTTTCATATGCTATCCAGCAGAGACGTTATCAAGCCGCCGTGCCATTTATATCTCGCACCGTTTTAGATATTGGATGTGGTCAGGCAAATCTACCTGATTTTGTACCACCACTTGAGATGTATGTAGGCCTTGATGTACACGTAGGATGTCTACAACTTGCGCAAAAGCGCTATCCTCAGCACCAGTTTTATCAACTTGACCTAGATCGGCAATTCTTTCCATCTGAATTGCTTGATCAAAGGTTTCAAACTATTACGATGATGGCAATTCTCGAACATCTGGCTTATCCACTTCATAGTGTATGGCAAGCGGCTGAGTTGCTGGCACCAAGTGGGTATCTAATTGTGACAACACCGACATCGTTAGGTCATCGAGTACATCAAATTGGTGCATACCTCGGATTGTTTTATCGGGAAGCAGTAGATGAACACAAAACTGTTCTAGATAGAGATAGTTTAAGCTGGTTATTTATTGCTGTTGGCCTGGAAGTTGTTGTTTATAAAAAGTTTCAGTTTGGATGTAACCAACTTATTGTAGGAAAACGAAGAAATTAATATTATAGAACATGTGTTTTTTTGTATTATTTTTGCAACACAAATAAAAATGGGCATAAAATACTTTAATACAGAAACAAAGTTATTACTTAGAATGGTGCTTTTAGATATTCAACAATGGCTCCGCAGATACGGTCTAGAAACGGCTCAGTTATCATTGGGTGCAATGCTTGCACGTTCTCAAATGAGAGATAACTCTATACAAACGGTTATTGACATCGGGGCATCTGATGGACGCTGGTCTCTCGTAGCACGGCGCTATTTTCCACAGGCATACTATTTTTTAATTGAAGCGCGCAAAGAACATGAACCGGCATTGTGCAAATTCAAGCGCAAATATTCTAATATTGACTACAAGATTGCCGCAGCTGGTGACACTATTGGTGAGGTTTACTTCGATGCCTCACATTTGTTCGGCGGTATCGCGTCACATACTCCATTTGAACAGAATTGTGTGTCTGTTCCAGTGACGACAGTTGATGCAGAGGTTCATACACGTCAGCTCAAGCCGCCTTTTCTGTTAAAATTGGACACACACGGGTTTGAAGTTCCTATTTTTCAGGGGGCACAAGAGACACTGCGCCAAACAAATATTATTGTAGTAGAAACATACAACTTTGCAATTACAAAGCATAGTTTACTTTTTTATAATATATGTGTTTTTTTGGAAAAACAAGGATTTCGCTGTGTTGATATGTGCGATCCCCTGCATCGTCCACGTGATCATGTACTATGGCAGATAGATTTTTGTTTTATGCCAACTAATCATGCCGTGTTTGAATCAGATAGTTATTGGTAAGTTATATATGTGTGCGCAATTACATCAACCGCTCGTTGCTATTGTTACTCTGAATTGGAAAAGACCTGATGACACTATTGAATGTCTCTCATCGGCTGCTGAACAATCCTATCTTAATATTATCTTAATTGTCGTAGATAATGAAAGTAGTGAAGAGTCATTTACTGCTATCTCCAATGCTTTTCCACAAGCTATCATATTGCGCAATCGTCATAATTTAGGTTTTGCTGCTGGAGCGAATATTGGTATTCGTCATGCTCTAAATCATGGTGCGGATTATATCTTCTTGGTGAACAACGATACAACCTTTGCTCCTGATACAATTGAACGCTTGCTTTTGCATGTAGGCCCTGATATTGGAATTTTAGTTCCTGCAATCTATTACGCGGATTTCCCAGATCTTCCCTGGTCATTGGGTGGTTTATGCCACTGGTTGACATTGGAAAAGACTGATGATAATCCAGCAGTATTAATGACTGTTGACCCAGATGGTTATCTTGAACGTGATTATGTCGTGGGGTGTGGAGTTCTGCTTACTCGATATATGCTTGAAAAAGTTGGATTATTTGATGAGCGATTCTTTATGTATTATGAAGATATGGATCTGAGCTTACGCATTCGTAAATACGGTTTTCGCATTTTACTTATTCCAGCAGCACGTATGTGGCATAAAGTTGCTGCTAGCAGTGGGGGGGCTGATACTCCTGGTGAACGTTACTGGATGGCGCGCAGCAGCGTAATCTTTTTTCGCAAACATGTGCAAGGGCTACGTTGGTTGGTTGTTGCTCCATATCGTGTTGGAAGTGCCTGTAAAACTTTGTTACGTCTATATTTGCATAGACGCAGTGATTCAGCATGGGCATACCTACGTGGTCTGCGAGATGGTCTGCGAGAACCAACATGCGTATAGCAATGTTAGTTTTTAATCTGCCTGAACGAGGAACCTACTGGCGGGCTTACTACATCGCTCGTGAGATATGTCGGCTTGGTCATTACGTAACTCTTGTGGCGACGGCTCCGAAAGCACGACGGAGTTTTAGGATAACACATACAATCGATGGACGATTGACTCTAGTTGAGGCTCCTGATTTGCTGCAGGGAAGCTTACGTTCAGGATGGGATCCATGGGCAACTTTGTTACGTACAGCATGGTTATCTAGTGTCAGTTTTGATCTGGTGCATGCATTTGAGTGCCGTCCCACTGTAATCTTTCCGGCACTGTCCATCCATCTGCAGAATGATACCCGTTTAGTCATTGATTGGTGTGATTGGTTTGGACATGGTGGATCAGTTGAGGAACGGACTAACCCGATCCAGCGTACCATCTTACGTCCAGTTGAAACCTTCTTTGAGACATATTTCCGCACCTGGGCTGATGCGACCACGGTAATCAATCAGACGCTCTATCAACGTGCAGTTGATTTGGGGGTTCCACCAACAAGCATTACACTGGTACCAAATGGTTGTGATACAGCAGGTTGGCAACTTGAAATACCCCGTCTTGCACGTGCAGCGTTAAATTTACCTTTAGAGGCACCACTAGTTGGTTATGTAGGTGCAATTTTTAAGCGTGATGCATTATTGATGGCTCAGGCATTTAATATACTACACTTACAACGTCCCGATGCGCGATTGATAGTCATGGGTTACTGTAATATTGCAATAGAGCAGTTAGTATATCATTCCCACACAGTCATACGCACTGGCCCACTTGATAACTTTACGTTACGACGTTACTTGCGAGCCTGTACGTTGGGATGGTTACCACTGTGTGATAGCGGGGCCAATCGTGGGCGATGGCCGCTCAAGCTAAACACTTATATGGAAGCAGGATTACCTTTTATTACAACCAATATTGGTGATCTAGGTGCATTCGTTGAGCGTTATCCTGCCGGTATAGCTGCTATGCCTGATCCTTATGATATGGCTGCACGAACTATTGGGTTACTTGATGATCCTGATCACCTGGCGTTGCTCGGAATTACTGGTCGGCAATTAGCTGAGACTGATTTGAATTGGTCTAATGTTGGTTATATTGTTGAAAAAGTTTATTGTCATTTACTAAAACAACGTTAGTACTACAACGAGACATCCCCTGGGTAGAGAGGTTCGGCGCGGCGGAGTCACGCTACACCAGAAAGGGAACGTGCGCAGGGGCCGCAGCCCCCGCACCCACTGCCGAGATGAAGTCTCGTTGTCGTAGTGATCGTTCAGGGGGGTGGTCAGGAGAGATGTTGCCCATCCGGGAGGGTTTTCGTTTCGGCCCTTTTTGAACGGGCCGAAACAACGGTTTTGCGGGTGCCTGCGGCCCCCATGCCCCTGCTGGCGCAGGTATCACCGAAACGGTTACGTTAGATATAAGAAATCATAATACCCATGAAACAACAAAGGCGTGGTGTCCCTGTTAAAATTGTGTATTTGTTAGAACGTATTTTTAGGAATTGTAGTTTCACTATGCGAACAGGGTTGGCAAAAGGTTTGCGACGATATTATGGGTTTGGTTTTAGACCAAAGTTTTTGCTTAATGACGAGGAGGGGTTTCTGCTAGGATTGGATTTTTATGGACAAACCGTCTTTGATATTGGCGGATATATTGGGGTTTATGCTTTGTTTTTTGCACGTGCTGTTGGTTCGTCAGGCAGAGTAATAACGTTTGAGCCAAATCCAGCAAATTATCAAGAGTTGCTGCATAATTTGCAATTAAACAAATTTTCTAATGTAACTGCGCTACCATTGGGACTCGGTCGTCATTGTGGACAGGTAGACCTAATTATCAACCCACTATATCCATCCCGTGGCTTTGTTGCCGAAGCTCAACCACAGAATGCAATACAAAAGAAATATTCTCAAACTGTACCTATCAAAATAATTACCCTCGACAGTTTGATGCAATCTAAAAGTTTACCCAGTCCTGATTTTATCAAAATAGATGTTGAGGGCTTTGAATTAGACGTGTTGCATGGTATGACGGAGGTGTTGCATGTGTATAAACCCAGACTTTTTATTGAATTTCACTGTAAAATGCCAGATTTGATATGTTTTTTACTTAACAGAGAATATACGATTTACTGTGTAAAATCTGGAAATAAAATTACCAGGCAGCATATAGCAATTATGAATTGGGGACACCTATTTTGTGAGTAATGGAGCCAAAGGCAATCTAAGCATGTCTACTGTTGCCACACCGCAGTTTGAACATACCATCTGCCCAATGTGTGGTAACGACAACAATGTTCTATTGTTTGAAGGTTCTGATCTATTACATTCTGCTGCAGAGCGGTTCCGTCTGGTAACCTGTCAGGTTTGCGGGCACATTTATCAGAATCCGCGCCCTACAGTTACTGGTATCAGTAAATATTACCCAGAGAACTATCTTCCGTTTCAAAAAGCTATTGAGGATGAACCATTCTGGTGGCGTCGGATTGACCGACGCTATGGTCGCTACCGACGGTGTATTGCAGTCCATAATGCTGCGGTTCATAAAGGACGACTGCTTGATGTGGGATGCGCTACTGGTATTTTTCTTGATGGAATGCGCCAATTTGGCTGGCAAGTGCAGGGCGTAGAACCAGTTCCATCTGCAGCCGAGTATGCCCGTGTGCGTTTTGGACTAGATGTTTTCTGTGGACAACTTGAAGCAGCTAACTTTCCTGGCCGTAGCTTCGATGTTATCACTCTCTGGGATGTACTTGAACATGTGCATGAACCACGTCTATTATTAGCAGAAATTGCACGTTTGTTACGTCCCGGTGGTTTGCTCATACTTAGTCTGCCTAATCCCGATAGTCTCGAAGCACGCTTGTTGGGACGATTCTGGATAGGATGGGATCTTCCACGTCATCTCAATCTGTTCCGTCCACAATTGCTCAAGCTGCAACTTGCTCGGTTTGGTTTGTGTGTTACGAACATTCGTTCTTTTACAGCTGGCTATGCTGTCCTGGTCATGAGCCTCGATCAATATTTGCGTGCTGTTGGTCATAATAACCAATTAATTACTCGTATGGTAAAGGTTATAATGAATAGTTTGCCTCTACGATTACTAGCAAAACTTTATTATGATGGCCCAGCAAACTGGTATAATCTCAGTTCTATCATGGTGGTTTTTGCGGAACGTAAGCTAGATCCATAGTTATAATAGCAAGGATTCACTACATTCTTTCAGAAAGTTGAGGTATGGACTGAGTTCACAATCGCCATTTGATATTCGGTTTGAAATCCGGCTTGCTCCCGAACGTGCTAGCTGGACACGTCAGGCATATGATCAGATTTATATTGGTGAAGGTATTCGTCAGCTTGATTCTTTTTACCGCTGGCTGTTACGTCTATTACAACCGAACAGAGGTCATCGTTTGCTAGATGTAGCTTGTGGAATCGGTGTACTACCTCATTTTGCGTACCAACTCTATGGATTAGAGTCGTATGGTGTTGATCTCGCGCTGACGGCTATGAAGATTGCTCACAATGAAAGAGAAGGTGTCGGTCGTTTCTTTGTTGCGAGTGGCGAACAATTACCCTTCGCTAATGCAAGTTTTGACTATGTGACTTGTATTGGTAGCTTAGAACACTTCCAGGATATGCGTGCTGGCATAAGTGAAATGGTGCGCGTTCTTCGTTCTGATGGTACTGCCTGTATTCTGGTTCCTAACACGTATAGTATTCTGGGTAATGTCTATCAGGCGTTGAAGACGGGTATGAGTACAATTGATTCACAGCCGCTACAGCGCTATGCATCTCGCGGTGAGTGGACAATATTGTTTGAGGCAAATGGTTTACATGTTGTTCGTACTGTAAAATATGAACGTGAACTGCCTGACTCTCTGTCTGATGCCCGGTGGTATTTATACCACCCACGAGCCATGGTGCGATTGTTACTGACACCCTGGATTCCTCTCAATTTAGCAAGTTGCTTTGTCTATATTTGTCGACCTGCAGTAAGGAAAGAACCGTGAATTGCTGGCAGATAAGGCTGCATAGGATTTTGCGTAAGAAGCAATTTTGGAGTACTCTGGCAGGTGTAGTAATTGTAGGGTTTCTTTCTTTATATGCATTCTATATTGTGTTATGGAAGGATAGTTCTAGCACCAGTTTTTATGAGTTGATTGCACGTATCGGACTAGGAATGTTTTTGGTCACCAGTGCAGTCTACCTTATAGTTTTGTCCATGGCGATCAGTGGTTGGGTTTGGATCGTTGGGACGCTAAGTGGTAACTGGCAATGGTTTCGTCATATTCAGATTTATTGTGCGACGACCATCACCCGACGTATTCCTGGCTCAGTGTGGTATCTGTTTGGCCGAATCGTCTTGTATGAACGTCTGCATGTTTCACGTTCATTGACGGCTATTGCTAGTGGTTTGGAGTTTTCCATGATTATCCTGGGGGGCTTGCTCGTAGTGGCTGTCACCTGGCCGATCGCATTAAATCAGCAGACTATTAACCCTCTCTGGTTGATAGCTAGTCTGATCACGGGTATTTTGTTACTTAACCCTCTAACTTTACGGGTAATCATCAGGCGGATCAATCACCACGGCCAAAAACTCGATTTGAATTATTGCCATCTGCTTGCATGGGTAGTGCTCTACGCTGGAGTCTGGTGTGGTGGTGGTTGTATCCTTTTTGTGCTTACAACAACGGTACATCCGGTTTCCTGGAATATGCTGCCGGTATCAATTGGTGTCTGGGCTATGGTTGGCCTCGTAGCGACCCTGCTCAGTTTTGTACCATTAGGAGTAGGGCAAGAATTAACACTGACTGCACTGCTCAGTCCATATGTTGGTACGCCAGAGGCACTGGTTATTGCTTTACTAATGCGCGGTGTACTGACGATAAATGAATTTGTCTGGGCAATAATCGTTGCTTTACCAGGGTTACGTGAATTCGTGCAAGTGCTACGAGAGGAGCGAGCTGCACGTAAACTTTCCCAATCAAGTTAATTTCACTACCTATGTAAAAGTGAAACATATATGCTTTTATTTCCCTCTCTATGCTAAATGTTTTTACAGGAAGCGAAGCAAGCCACCGAAGTATATGACACTACTCCGAATGGATAGACAGAATAACCCTCAAGGGTTATTGAATCGAATGACAGGATGTGGCATGATATTGATCATAAGGTCTAAAGACCAGGTCTCATTATCAGTCTAATGTTCTGAAAGGAGTTAAATCTAATGAAGCACTTCCGTTTTGTCTTTGTAGCTGTTATAGCTGCACTGATAGTCACGCTCGGCGGTACAGCGACCAGTGTTCGTGCTCAGTCCCGCCCGTTCTCGTCCGGCTTTCAGGTTCAAAACTTGAGTACCTCTGAAGCCAGTGCTGAGATTGTCTTCTACAACGAGAACGGTAATCAAGGAGCCAGCGTTCAAGCTACAATTCCAGCAAGTGGTAGCACAACATATGCTATTCTTCCGGATTCTGTTCCAGCAGGATTTAATGGTTCAGCTGTAATCTCGTCTAACCAGAAAGTTGCTGCTATCGTCAATCTAGTATCGCCTGATATTAGTTTGTCATTTGGTGGTGAGGCCTATATTGGTTTCGAGTCAGGTTCTCGAAATGTTAGTTTGCCTTTGTTATTTAAAAACTTCAGTGGGTTTAACACGTTCTTTAATGTTCAGAACGTTGGTAGCACAACGGCAAACGTAACTGTTACCTATCGAGGACAAGGTATTACGGGTACCGTGCAGGAGACGGCCACTATTCCCCCGAACGCAGCACGCCGTTTTGATCAGAATGCGAATACACAAATACCATCCAATTTCTTTGGTTCAGCCACGATCACCAGTGATCAAGATATTGTTGCAGCAGTTGTACAGGTTGGTCCTACTACTGTACTAGCCTACAATGGCTTTACTGAAGCATCAACGGAACCTTATTTTCCATTAATCAATGCAAATAATAGTGGGTTCATCACTGGTATTAGTTTGCAGAATGCAGGTACTACTGATACCGAAGTCACTGTCAGCTATTCTCCGACTCCAGGCATCACGGGCAATAGTCCAGCCTGTACAGAAACAAAAACTATTCCGGGCAACGGTGGTTCAGCAATCTTTGCAGTTGATGCATTTCGTATATCGCAACCAGGTGAAAACTGTGCCGACGGTGGTCTCTTCGTTGGTTCGGCTCGTGTAACTACTAACAGTGCAAATCAACCGCTCGTTGCAGTTGTAAACCAACTTAATAATACCACGAATAAAGCTGGTGCATATTCCTCATTCAATGTTACTGGCGCTACCGATACGGTCGTGTTTCCGTTAATTCAGGATAGAGTTGCCGGCTTCTTTACCGGTATTAGCATCGTGAATGTTGGTAATACTGCTACAACAATAACTTGTACCTACAGCCCCGGCGGAACCACTCAGGTTTCAACGACAATACAGCCAGGTGGTACATTTACCCCAGTACAACTCAATCAAATTTCTAATTCTTTTAATGGTTCAGGTGTGTGTAGGTCAAACCCTGCGAGCAACATCATCGGTATTGCTAACCAGGTGCGCACCACTGGTACGGTAGATACTTTCTTCGTCTACGAAGGGTTGAACAACTAAGCAAGATCCTAAAAACTGTATCAGTGTATGAGGGGCGGTTTTTCTAACCGTCCCTCGATCCATATGTTAATATACTGTGTAGAATTTATTCCTAAAAACTTTTGTGTTGTTCATAATATTATGTTGTAGAAGACTTTGTAAACAATAACAATGTAGTAGTAGTACTGGCGAGGTCATACATTATGCCATATGTTCGTGTTTTTCTAATTTTGGTAATGTTATTATCTTTTTTAACTGCTTGTGGTGGTTCTCCCGAACCACCTATGTCTGAAGCTACCATGCCTGATGGCTACCCTTCTATTCTCGATGCCTATCCTGACCCTGTTGCACCAACCCCTGTCTCATATCCCTCACAAGAAGATGATGATAAACCCATCTCTACTGAACCTTTCATCATTCCATCTCCTAGTGCTGATCAGGTAGGGAATGTTACTGGTAGATTATTTCGCGTCACGGAAGGTCGATCTGAACCGATACGTAATACAAAACTGTTTCTTGGGACTATCTTACAGTCACAAGAGGGAGTAGAGGGCTTAGTTCAACTAAATCGTGGTATTGATCCTGAGGTGACAACCGATGATCAAGGCAATTTTGTATTTGTCGATATCCAGCCAGGCAGATATGGGCTAATGATTGACACTGCTACGAGTGGTGCATTGTTACTTAATCAACCTGATACGGGAACAAACATGATAGTTGAGGTCATTGGCGGCGAGGTTGTTGATCTAGGTAAATTAGAATATTCAGGACTACCAGAATGACCTACAGGTTATGAATTCAGATATTAAAGTCATTTATTGCCACAGAGTTAGAAAGTTAGTTCCGAATAGTATAGTTGTGGCTCGAAAATATTGCAGTAGACAAAAAATTTATTTACCGCGCCAACTGCGTTGTTTCTTTGCAGTCACTTAAAGCATACAGCAATCCTTCACCATGCTGGTAAATTGGTTTTCCACATCTTTCTTTTAGTTGCAACATTAGTGTGCGAATTTGGAACCAATGTCTTAATCCATCGTAGATCCATGTTGGATTATCAATTACATGCGTAATACCTATATTATGCAAGTATATTGCTAATTCTTGAACATTGTTAAACTTCTCGAAGGGAATAATGCGTTGTGAAATGGGGTTTCCCCAGGTATAATTACGATCAAGGGCATAGGTTCGATTTTCATATGGTAAAAGCAAGATGTGGACATCAGATGGCAAGTTTGTATTAGCATAGCGCAGAATCGGCATTACATCTACATGCATATCTAGCCATGTATCACGTGAGATCTGACCACGTAGATATGGCAAACGAGCATTTAGTAGTAACCGTTCGCTATTTAATATCCAGGGCCATTCCTGAAATATTATCAGTAACAACCCTACTAGCAAGGCTATCCGTATTACAGGTAGACGTGAATGATCTAAAAACCAGATAAAACCATAGGCAGTTGCCAGGGATAGTAAGGGGGCAATTGGTAGTAGATAGCGTACCTGTAGGCTTACCAAGGTAAACCAGAGCAGATAGAATCCCGCACATACAAATAGGCTCTGGCGTAGCAACTGTGGTGCGCTTCTGATTAGAAATGTAGTCCATAGTGTACCTATTGGCAGCACGACTCCAATGCCACCACGATAACCACCCAATACTGATGGATCAGTCATAAGATAAAAAAAAGATAACAATAGTCCATTAAAATCCCGATCTATTGAGGGTGTCCACGTTTCTAAGAGTAAATGCATGTGGTATTCATCGCCAAGTGCATCCCAATCACGCCCACTGAAAATATGATAGGCAAATGGCCAGATGGGATTACCGGTAAATAAAAAACTACGTGCATACCACGGACCCACGGTGAACAACCCGGCTAAACTAAACAATAGACCATGTCTGAGCAACATTCCAATCCGCAGTGGCTGTTGGTGCAGTTCATCTCCTAGCCATAGTAATCCTAACAGAATTGCAAAACCACCCCCCATCAATTTACTGCCAGCAGCGAAGCCACAAAATGCGCCACATAGTACTAACCAGGGCCAATGCCGTTCATTCTGCCAGCGATTAAATGTGACCAATGCTGCCAGAACATACATACCCAGAGCTACATCTATTAAGCCAGTGCCCGCCAACCGTTTAACTAGTGGTATGATCAGTAACAAGGTCAGGGCCACTATTCCAACTCGATCATCAAAATAGCGACGTGCGATGATCATCAATCCCAAACCAGATAATAGTGTAGTCATTAACATCAGTAGGTGAGATGCAATGTCTGACCCAAACATAAGTGCAATTCCAAACAACATTTCATTGTTCAGCGGCCAGTTGGAAGGCACCATGAAAGGGATGTATATAATTCGGTTGATATTAATATAAAGTTTGGGTAAAGTAAGATGATAAGCGATCTCATCCCATTCGTGGGGTGGCATCAGTGCATGTGTTAATATAATCCAAATAACACTGCTTACACTGATAAAGAGTAAAATGTACGAGTAGAAACCCCAAAAACCCTTGTGCTGTAGCTTCGTCAGCCATTCCAACACTATGATCCACCATTTGACGCTTACCAGAATGAATAACCCATAAATAGCCAGTGGAGTAAGAAGTGCAACAAATAGAAATGGATAAAGTAACCCAATCATGCCGATTAGTAAAGTGCCAACAGACAATCCACCTAATCCATACACTGTTGCCAACCACAGTGAATATATGTTTTGTTCTGCGACATCCAGGAGTCGTAGTATCCACCAACCGTATCCCAGGGCTGCAAGACTGATAACCAGGGTAACTATAAGATCAAATAATGCCCCGGTGAGTGTCATGATACCCATCCTTGTCATACAGAAACCGCCGCACCACACAGTTGGCAAAGTCGGGATGCAAGGCCAGTATACGCACCGTATGTCCAGTGTGAACCAGGCCACGGGCGATGTTCAGATAGCGCCGCCCGGATGGTCGCTCGATTCCCATTGGAAGCAAGAAGGTGATACGCATAGGTATACATCCGTGTCTATCTTTAGTTCATCGGTGGGGGTGAGCAACCTGCTCAATACAAGCCACCAGATCGTCCCAGGAGAATGCCCGTCCGTTGCTGCTCTGGCGTGCATTAGCGCTCAACGTTTGCGCCAGATCGCCCGAAAAGTAGCGAATGACCGCCTCCGCCAGTGCTACTTCGTCCTGCGGTGGCACGATCAAGCCATTGACGCCATCCTGTACCACCTCGTGCAAGCCGCCAACGCGGGTGGTAATTACTGGCTTGCCGAAGCCAAACGCCAGTTGCACCACCGCACTCTGCGTAGCCGAAATATAGGGCAGCACCACCACATCGGCCAGATCAAAATAGGACTGCAACTCTTCATTGGGCACATAACGATTAACGATCGTTATCGCCTGCTCAACGCCAAACTCCTGTGCATAACGCTCGTAATAGTGCGGATGTGTCCAGAACTCACCGACCACCAGCAGTCGCACCTCAACCTGTTTGCGTATGAGTGGCAACGCCTGAATAAGATACTCCAGACCTTTGTATGGTCGTACAAACCCGAAGAATAGCAGCGTTGGCGGTCGTTCGTTTGACCCGTCCTGCTGGTTCTGCATCTGTGGTGTGAGCGCATTGCTCTGGTGCGCCAGTTCGGCATAGGTGGGGAGATGTGCTTTCACAACCTTCGCATTTGGCAGCAGCGCCAGCAGGCGGTAGCGATCCTGCTCACTATGCACAATGAACGCATCCCCCCGGCGCAGAACCGTCATTGCCAGGCGGCGGTCAAGTGTACCACCACCGTCGTGAGGTACCACATTGTGGCAGATATAGATGATACGGATGCTGGTGTTATGCTTAATCCAGCGCGAAATCATTGTCAGGCACGGCGTCCAGTAGGGTACCCACCACTGCAACAGCAGCACATCGGGCGCATCGGCGCGTACCTTACGATAGAGTTGCCACCAGGTGAGTGGGTTAACCGGATCAAGGATATACTCGCAATCAACCCGTAGCGGCTCCTCGCTAGGATCGCGATCGGTTTTGCCAGGGAAGAGCCAGCGTGGATACTGGCGGGTAAACGAGTACAACTGTGCCCAGTGTCCGGCTGCCCGCAAGTGCCTGACCAGCAGCGTGGTATAGTGGGCAATACCGCCACGATAGGGATAGGTTGGGCCAACCACGCAGATTCGCACTAACGTACCCTCCAGATAGTCACACCATCCTGGTTGTAGACCAGTTCATAGAATGTTGATTGTGAAAGTGCGGCCGGGTCAATATATTCACCAGGCGGTGCCGCAGCCGGCCCATCATAGATATAGTCAAAGCCGAACGCTCGCAGCAAAGCGGCAGTTTCCGCTGTGTCGAGCGGCAACTGCTGAATAGCTGCATTCAGTTCAAAGATCGACCGGGCATAACCCGGACTGATACCGGCCTCGCTGCCATACGTCAATGGCGGCAAATTACTCATACGCCCGGTCATAAACGGCAACCACCAGCCACCGTCCGAGCCGGCATAGAGTGTACCTTCGTAGGCAGGAAAACTGTTGACAAGAAACTGCGCATCAGGCGCTGTTTCATGCCTGATCCAGTCCATCGCGGCGGCATCGGCTGGCGTAAAAAGTTGATAGGTAGCTGGTGCAGCGATCTGCTGTTGTTGATTTATTCCCCACCAGCAGATCAGCGCGACCACTATCGTCAGTCCACTCGCTGCCAGGAGCGGTCGAGGTGCATGGATGAGCGCGATCGTGAGCAATCCAGGTACATAACCTGCCAGCGGCGCGAGTACCAGATAGCCAGCAATAACAACCGCAAAATTGGTAATAATGCCCGCCCCTCTCAGGCCGATCAGATACGGGTTCGCCGCCAACCATATCAGCAGCGCCCAGCCGACCAGTACCATTCCTCGCCACTGACGCTGCCAGATGAGCAATATACTCCCGATCAGTGCCAGAGCGATGAGATAGTATGGCGTATGCCATACCGGAAGCGACTCAAAGGTTGGCAAGCTATTCGTCTGCGTAGAACCAATATTGGTTGAGGCAAAGTGACCAGCGATAGCCAGCCATTTGCCAGTGCGTAAGCGCAGCAGCCAGGGCGCGATCAGCAGCAACGTGGCGATGCCGGTGATCAGCCCGACCCCACCCGTGACGATCACCGTGCGCCATGAACGTATTTGCGACAGTAGGACATACAGCGTGTAGGCCAGCACAAAGCAGGCCGCAAAGATACCAACCCGATAATGGGTCAATGCCAGTCCGGCTGTCACCAGCACAGCCAGCAACCCCAGGCGTATCCGGTCATAGCGTCCGGACGTTGCTGCCGTTGGTGTCAGCAGTGCCATCCAGACCACACATACTGCTGGCAATAGGGTTTGTCCGGCTAACTGAGTATAGCGGCCCCAGTTCACATAATAGGCTGGCAGTGGTAGCAGCACCCCCACCAGGAGCGCGGCCCAGAGAGCAGCCGGTGTATGCTGGAATAGACGTCGTGCCAGCAAAAAGACCAGCGGTGCCGCCAGAGCGCTCTGGAGTTGCCCGATGGCTAGCAGACTCCTGGTGACCGGCAGGCCGCTGAGCCAGCTTAACCATGCCACCTGACTATGAAACCCAAAGTGGTAGGTAAAGGTCGCCAGCGGTGCATACGGTTGCCATGAAGAAAACAGACCACCGTTATCAACCAGCAGTTGCGCAATAACGGTATGATGGTAGGAGTCGCCCCACAGACCCACCGGTAAATCGTGGGCAACATACAACCGTACCACGACAGCCATCACGGTAATACTGATCAGTAACAGGTGTGCAGGATTGATTGACCATATATGCGCTGCTGAGTCTGTTGATCGTTCGCCATGCGGCCAGAAGACGACCAGCGCACTGAGAGCAAGATAGACCCAGCAGAGCCAGGTATTCCAGCGCAAGCCGAGCGGTTCACTCAGGAGCAGGAATAACGGCGGGAGAGCGTAGCTGATGCCAATTGCCAGCGGCCAGCGCTCAATGGCCGGGAGCGGTTCGCTCCAGAGCAATCGTAATACTGCCAGTCCTGGCAAGAACGTCATAGCACCGGCTGCTATCAGCACAACGGGCGCGGCGACAATAGCGGTTGTGGCCCATACCAGCAGATGTCCGCCATCCAGCAACAGCCACAACAGCACAAAGACCAGCGCTATCAATGCGTCGGGTTGGTTGATATGCCATTTCAACTTGTGTAGACTGACCTGAATGACGTTGGACATCATCGCTACTATTTCGGACTAAGACATCACCCACTGACGCCGCATTATAAGCGTTGAACGGGTTGCATGTCAATGACCTGGGCCTGACAGGTGATAGGACAAAGGTGATAGAAGAGCGGTTCTGTGGCCTGTTATCTATCACCTGTTACCTGAACACGCCTCACGCTTCCGTGCTGCGCCTATCGTGCAAAGTGGTACAGAGTATGCGATAATAGTAAGGTTATTACAGAACGCTACCGTTATATGGCAAGGGGTACGCGGTGGTATGGTCAAATAGCCTTTTTGCCTTCGGCAGCGTGGAAACCTCGCTTTTTTCCTCCAAATCTTCGACTGCAACCAAAATTTGGAGGAAAAACAGAACAAGTACCGCGTCACTCATGTTATATGAGAAATTACTGTATGTAGCCTATTACGCCTATGCGCTTGTTTCGGCGAAGCCTTGATCTCACTCAGGCCAGTTTTCGTCTTTCAAACGTTGCGGATCTGAATGCCGTCGCACGCCTGTTTCGCGATGGAATGCGCCGCTATTATAACCTCGCGGGCGCAGATCTGGCAGATTTGCTGGCAACCGGACATGCCGGGATCATGTATGCGGGCGATGAAGTATGGGCTGTGGCACTCGTCAGTCATCCAGTCGATCATGTCACCTGGTTGCGGGGTGTTGCTTTGACTGATGGGCTTGAAATCTCGTCCGCAATGAGTATGTTGCTCGCATTGCTGCATACGCGCTTGCGGACGCAAGGCATGCGCTCTATTTTTTATGCCAGCGATGAGACATCGGACGCCTGGTTGCTGCCACACCTGCATGTACAGCAATACGTTCCTGATACCGAAGTGATCGTCTATGAGAAACGCGACCTGGTTATACCCTCCTACGGCAATCAAATCGTCACGGTGCGCATGGCCCAACCTCCTGATCTCTCAGCACTGGTAGCACTCGATCATGCCTGCTTTGAGGCGCAGTGGTCAAAGGAGGACGTGGTACTCCGTACCGCTATTCAGCAAGGGCCGGTATGTATTGTAGCCGAGTTACAGGGCCAGATCGTCGGCTATGCCTATGCCACCAGTCATTTTGGGCATCGCCTGGTACACCTGGTGCGGATTGCCGTTGCTCCGCATTACCAGGGCCAGGCGATCGGGGTGCGCTTGCTGGCGGAGGTGATTGGCTTTGCACAACGTCACCATGCCGCTGCAATTACCTTAAACACCCAGGCGTACAATATCCCGGCACAGCGGATCTATCGCTGGTTTGGCTTTACTACCACTGGCGAACGCCAGGTTATCTTGCGCTGCGATCTGTGAGCAGTTATGTGCTTAACCGTCATTGCAAAAATGGTATAGTGATCACAACCCTACGATACTATTGTGGTTCTATGGTATCGTTGTGGTGATAGACACAGGAGGACACCATGAGCCATGTTATCGCCCCAGAGGTTGTCGCGGGCGTACCGCGCCTGCCGACCCAGGACGAGTTACCCTATGAGGACGGCATTCCGATGGAAACGGCCCGCCACCGCTCGCAGATGAACCTGTTGATTGAGACCTTGCAGCACTACTGGGCCACGCAGGGTATCCAGGGCTTTGTGGGGGGGAACATGTTCATCTATTACAGTCTGGCGCAGGTACGCACCCAGGATGTGCGCGGGCCGGATTTCTTTGCCGTGCGCGATGTCGCCGGCCACGAGCGGAAGAGTTGGGTGGTCTGGGAGGAAGGGAAGGGGCCGGACATCGTGATCGAGCTGATCTCGGAGAGTACGGCAGCGTTTGACCGGGGGGACAAGCAGCGGATTTACCAGAATGAGTTGCGCGTCCCGGAATACATCTGGTACGACCCGCTGAGTGGAGAGTGGGCCGGGTTTGGGCTGGAGGATGGCGTGTATGTGCCGTTACCGATGGACGCGGAAGAGCGGCTGCTCTGCCCGCGCCTGGGGTTGGCACTGGTGCGCTGGTGGGGCACCTACCAGGCCATTCCGGCGCGCTGGCTGCGCTGGGCCACGCTAGAGGGCGGATTGGTGCTGACCGAAGCGGAAGCGGAACGTCAACAGGCACGCGAGGCCCAACGGCAGGTCGAACGGGAGCGCCAGCAGGCCCGCGAAGCTGAGCGGCAGGCCGAACGGGAGCGCCAGAAAGCCATCGAGTCCGAGCGGCGGGCAACAGCAGCCGAGCAGCAGGCCGAGATAGAGCGCCAGCAGGCCCGCGAAGCTGAGCAGCGGGCGGAAGCAGCCGAGCAGCGGGCCGAACGCGAGCGCCAGCAGGCGGAGGCCGCGCGGCAGCGCATTGCCGAACTGGAACGTCTGCTCGCAGAGACGGGACGCAATCCCGCCGATCTGACCTGACCCAGGCGTCAGGTCAGTGTTAGCAGAAGGAGGACACTATGAGCCATGTTATCGCCCCAGAGGTTGTCGCGGGCGTACCGCGCCTGCCGACCCAGGACGAGTTACCCTATGAGGACGGCATTCCGATGGAAACGGCCCGCCACCGCTCGCAGATGAACCTGTTGATTGAGACCTTGCAGCACTACTGGGCCACGCAGGGTATCCAGGGCTTTGTGGGGGGGAACATGTTCATCTATTACAGTCTGGCGCAGGTACGCACCCAGGATGTGCGCGGGCCGGATTTCTTTGCCGTGCGCGATGTCGCCGGCCACGAGCGGAAGAGTTGGGTGGTCTGGGAGGAAGGGAAGGGGCCGGACATCGTGATCGAGCTGATCTCGGAGAGTACGGCAGCGTTTGACCGGGGGGACAAGCAGCGGATTTACCAGAATGAGTTGCGCGTCCCGGAATACATCTGGTACGACCCGCTGAGTGGAGAGTGGGCCGGGTTTGGGCTGGAGGATGGCGTGTATGTGCCGTTACCGATGGACGCGGAAGAGCGGCTGCTCTGCCCGCGCCTGGGGTTGGCGCTGGTGCGCTGGTGGGGCACCTACCAGGCCATTCCGGCGCGCTGGCTGCGCTGGGCCACGCTAGAGGGCGCATTGGTGCTGACCGGGGAAGAACGAGCGGTAATTGAGCAGCGGCGGGCCGCAGCAGCCGAGCGGCAGGCCGAGCGTGAGCGCCAGCAGGCGGAGGCCGCGCGGCAGCAGGCCGAGATAGAACGTCAGCAAGCGGCAGAAGCCCAACGGCAGGCCGAGACAGAACGCCAGAAAGCTATCGAGGCCGAGCAGCGGGCCGAACGCGAGCGCCAGCAGGCCCGCGAAGCTGAGCAGCGGGCGGAAGCAGCCGAGCAGCGGGCCGAACGCGAGCGCCAGCAGGCGGAGGCCGCGCGGCAGCGCATTGCCGAACTGGAACGCCGGTTGGCTGAGTCGAGACGTGATTCAATTGACGGAGCTTAACATGCATGATGCATACTATTTCAGGGAGAGAATTATGCCAGCTAGAGTCCGTCCTCGTGATTGGGATTATTATTTTCGACCCAACGCGCCTCGACGTGGTGGGCCATTGCAAGCCTTCATCCATATGTTCGTCCTGATCCTTCTTGTGGGCCTGTGTACATTTGGTATTATCTTTGCCTTGCGCTACAATGAAAAACGCCTGAGCGCACTGACCGAGACACAGGAAGCTCAGGCGACCGTTGAGGCGGAAGCAGCGGCACTTGATTCTGCTGCACAAGAGGCGGAGGTTCCGCCGATCGAGCAAACGCTGGGAAACGGCAGTGTCGTGGCATCTGGCAATTTGCGCCGTGAACCTGCCGTGATCACACCCGAAACAGTCATTGGGCAGATTTGCCTCGGTGATACAATCACATTTCTGGATCAGCAAACTATTAATGGTGCAGTCTGGTATCGCATTCGGGTTACGAATCTGGCTGCCAGTTGCGACCCGCAGCGCGTTGGGCCAAACACCGAAGGTTGGGCGCATAACTCGCTCTTGAGTGTGCCAGCACCGTAGTCGTAGAATTATGATGCATATCTGTCCTGGAGCACTCCATATTCATACGCACCACTCGGACGGAACCGGCAGCTTTCCAGACGTGATCGCTGCTGCCCGCGCTGCCGGGTTGCGCTGGATTATTGTCACTGACCATGACACGCTGGTCGGACGCTCTTTTGCGGGTTGGCATGACGATCTGCTGGTGATCGTCGATTATGAAATCACGCCGGATCGTAATCACTTTCTAGCTTTGAATGTTGATCAGGTTGTGGACAACACGCTGACACCGCAGGAGTTTATTGATGAGGTTTACCAACATGGTGGTTTCGGCATTATTGCCCATCCCGATGAGCAGGTGCGCAATTCCTTTAAGGATATTTACCGCTGGGATGATTGGGCCGTGGATGGGCCATGTCAGCGTGATGGATACACGGTCGGGCTGGAGGTGTGGAACCTGATGAGCGACTGGGGCGAGCATTTGACCCAACGCAACAAGGTGCTCAACGTTTTTATCCCCCGTTTAGGCTTGAGCGGGCCAACCCCCGCTACGTTGCACTGGTGGGATCGACTCAACATGCAGGGGCGGCGCACCTTTGGCGTGGGTGGTGTTGATGTGCATGCGTTCAAGCATCGCGTGCCGTGGGGGACAATCGAGGTCTTTCCCTATCACTGGATGTTTGGGACGTTGACCAACTATCTGCTGCTCGATACGCCGCTCGCTACCAGTGACGCTCAACAGGCAACACAGCAAGTCTATGCTGCTCTGGCCAGTGGGCGTAGCTACTTCGCCAATCGGCTTGATGGCGAGGCCGATGCAGCGCTCTTCTATGCCACACGGGGTGATCAACGTTGGCACATTGGCGACAGTCCGACTGTAGCTGCTGGCCCGCTAACGCTGGTGGCCGATGTCGGCCGCCGAGCGCTGGTGCAGATGATTCACAACGGGCGTATCATCGCCCGGGGCAACCGTATACTGCGTCAACAAGTGAATGCTCCAGGTATTTACCGCCTGGAAGCGTATCACGGTGGGCGTCCCTGGCTCTACACAAATCCAATTTTTGTATATTAATGCGTTAACGCGAGTATCACCAGCACGAGTACCACAAACAGCGTGCCCGCCACTGGCCAGGAGCGCAACCGGTGTTCTAGCCAGGCCAGGTCGGGCCAGTCGGATATATTCTGGCGATACGCCGACCAGCGCCGCGTCATGTGATGCCATCCGGCCTTCCAGCGTGGTTCAACGACCAGTTGCCATCCTCTGCGTAGGGCATGCAGGAACGCAATCACCAGAACGAGAATGTCTCCTTCTGGTATGACCAGTCGCAAAGTGTTGCCCGTTCGTTGTTGCCAGCGCCTTTGCCCATAGTGAACCGCCGCGACGATCAGTGTCCCCACCACCAGCGGCCACAGCGCACTGAACGTCAGCGTCCGGTTGATGGCATCCAGTAGGCCAGGCGGCAGCACATAAAACCAGCCCAGCATAAGTGCCAGCAGCGTCAGCCACGACAGCCACATCCCCAGCGGCAGGCGCTTCTCGGCATCTTGCGCCTGCGGCCACACTGCCAGCAAAAAGCGTCCCATCAGCAGCGTCGTCGCCAGCGCCGAGAGTTGCAACAGCAGCGCCAGCCATCCTGGCCACGGCGGCAGCGCAACATGCGTTGCATCCTTCAAAAACGCCTTTGCAATCGCTCCACTGCTCAGTGGTGCGCCTGTCATAGACAGAGCTGCCAGCGTCGTCCCCACGCCCACAAGCCAGACGTGCCACACCCGACTGGCTCCTGCCGCCATGCCCACGCTCAAGAACAACGCACCCTTCGCCAGTGCATGATGGGTGGCATAGATCATGATTGTCATCAACACCAGCGACCGCTCGGCCGGCGCCATCAGCGTCACCGCCAGCGCCACCGTCATCAAGCCCATCTGGCTAATGCTCGAATAGGCCAGAATGGTCTTGGGATTGGGTTGAGTCAGGCCGATTGCCACGCCATAGAATGTCGCTCCCAGTCCCACCAGCATACACACCGTCCCCCACTCTGGCAGCGCCACTGCGCCCAGCGGCAGAAAGAGCAACCACCCCAACAGGCCAGCCTTGATCATCGTGCCACTTAGCACGGCACTGGCTGGCGTCGGTGCCGCCGGGTGTGCCAGCGGCAACCACATATGCAGCAATAGTGCGCCGGCTTTTACCCCAAACCCGGCCAGGAGCAGGCCAATAATCAAGTTGCGGTTCGAGGCCTGCGCAATCGCCAGCGGTACCAGTTCGAGGTTGTAGCTGGCTGTGGTGATGGCCGTCAAAAGCATCGCGGGCAGCAGGAACGCCTCACCCATGATCACCAGGATCAGGTAGATCCGTGCTGCCTGCAATGCCGTTGGACTGCGGTTATGGGCCACCAATCCATAGGCAGCAAATCCCATAACCGTGAAGAACAGATAGAAGCTGACCAGATCACGAGCGAGCAGCACTCCCAGGTTGCCACCCAGCGTCAGCAAGTAAAAGCCCCAGAAATGGTTAAGCGCCGGATCACGCGCCATATATGCCTGGGCATAGATCCCCGCCAGCAACCACAGCGTCGCCGTAAACAACAGAAACACCCGTGTTACGCCGGTCAATCCCAGACGCATACCCAGCAGCAGAGGCGTTTCGACGACAACCTCACCGGTGGCAACGGCGGCCAGCAACAATGCTGGTGCGGCAGCCCATGCTGCCAGTCTGCGCATAACTGGCCACAAGCGAGGCTGCGTGATCAGCAGCGCCAGCAGTAGCGGCAAGTTGACAACCAGCAACCATGGCACGGGCGTTGTTAGCACAATGTTCAGGGTGTAAATACTCGCGGCAGCGACACCAGTTCGCGTGCAGCAATCAATTCTGACCATTGCAGGGGACTGAAGCCCATACTGGCAAACAGACCGAAGATCAGCGTAAGCAGAGCGGTCGTTAGTGTCGGCAACAGCAAGAGCCAGCCGGTCTCAAAGCGTCCCGGCGCAATCTTGTCGATAAATGGGCCATCAGGTGCCCTAAACCAGGCCGCATACACAATTGGCAAGAAATAGGCCATATTGAGCAGCGTACTGGCAACTAACACCACCAACACCCAGAACTGGCCAGCTTCCACCGCACCCAGGCCGAGGTACCACTTGCTGATAAAGCCAGCAAAGGGTGGCAGGCCAATCATCCCCGCCACCGCGATGCTGAAGGCCACCATCGTCGCTGGCATACGTCGTGCCACACCGTTCATCTGGCTCACGTGTGTGATGCCCAGTGTATCGGCCAGAATGCCAGCACAGAAAAACAGCGTAATCTTCATAATCCCCTGATGCACCAGATGCACAATGCCACCAATGGTTGCCACCGACCCGACAATCGCCACACCGAGCGTAATATACGAGAGCTGACTCACCGTTGAATAGGCCAGGCGGCGCTTCAGATCATCCTGTACCAACGCTCGCAGCGAGCCATAGATGATTGTTGTGGCCGCAACAATACTGAGTGGCAGCAGTACTCTCAGTTCTTGCGCCAGCGCAGTCCCAAAGATCTCATACACCACGCGCACGACTCCGAACGCACCGGCCTTGACTACCGCCACCGCATGTACCAGCGCACTGACCGGGGCCGGGGCTACCATCGCCACCGGCAGCCATCCGTGTAAGGGAAACAGCGCCGTTTTCACGCCCAACCCGGCGATCAAGAGGACAAAAATTGCTATCAGTGTGGTCGCGCTGTATTCTGCCTGTAACCCGGCCAGTGCGCCACCTTCGGTAAACTCCACCGGGCCGACCAGCGCCTGAAGCCACACGATACCAAGTAACAGCACCGCTCCCCCGGTGACGGCGTAACGGAGATAAGTATGACCGGCAGCAAGTGCCTCCCGTGTCTGCCGATGCACGACCAGCGGATAGGTGGCGAGGGTGAGTGTCTCATAGAAAAAGTAGAAGGTGAACAGGTTGCCCGCCAGTGCCAGGCCGGCCGTCGAGGTAACGCTCAGGCCGAAGAAGCCATAGAACCGGCTGTGGTGCGGCAGGTTGCGCATATAGCCAATCGCATAAATCGTCGTCACCAGCCACAACCCCGCCGACAATCCCAGGAACAGCATCGCCAATGCGTTCGCCCGCAGCAAAAAGTCGATCCCTGGCGCAATGGCTACACGCAGTTCATACGATTCACCGGCGTAGATGCCCAGTAACATGATTATTACCAGGATCAGCTTGACGACCTCGGCTCCCAGGTATAATCCGATCCGTAACCTGGCCCGCGTATCACGCAGAAAGAAGAGCAGGATACTGGGAAGCATCGAGCTTGAAATAATCAGTAATGGTAAGAGTTTGGAAAGTTGCATATTTTACAAGTGATCTAACGACGGATCGCTATGGCTTTGTGGCTGAGAAAACATATTCGTATAGTTCCTTCTTGGACGTTCTCTTTCTGATTGGCCTGATGTTAATGTTAACAAACCCGGCAGCCGCAAACAAAGCCGCAAAGATTTCTTCAACACTCACCCCTAAAACGGTGCCCCAATCCGTAACAGCGCGATCAGCGGCGTAGCTGTTACGCCCAGGACAAACACAAACACCGCCAGCGCCAGCGCAGACAGTTCGGTGGCGAGCGTTACTGGTCGCGCTTGTTCGCTGTTGGCAATCGGTTGCGGCTGATCCAGCAACATCCGACTCAATACCATAAAGACATAGCCCGCTCCCAGCAGGCTACCAGCCAGAATCACCAGCGCAAACCACCACTGCCCGCTGTTCAGCGCGGATGTGAGCAACAGCCATTTAGCAATAAACCCGCCGCTGGGTGGCAAGCCCATCAGATTAACCCCCGCCACGGTGAAGGCCACGACTGAGAGTGGATAACGTCGAAACGTGCCCGGCAAAGCGTCCAGCCGATCACTACCAAGCGCATACACGAGTGTTCCTGCCGCCATAAACGCCGCAGCCTTGGCACAACTGTGCGCCAGCGCAAAGTACACCCCACCGCTCCAGGCATCCATCCCTATCTCCGTCGTCGCATTGCTCAGTGGGAACAGCAAGAACAGATAACCAACCTGGGCCACGGTGGAGAACGCAATCAGCAGCTTGAGTTGCGGCTGCCGTAAAGCCAGGATCGACCCCCACAAAATGCCCACTGCACCCAGTGCGCCCAGGATCTGCGCCACGGCGGGAGTAGCAATGGCCGGAAACACATCAAACCAGAGCCGCAGCACCATATAAAAGGTCGCCTTCACCACCAACCCGGAGAGTAATGCACTGACCGGAGCGGCAGCGCTGGCGTGGGCTGGTGGCAACCAGAAATGCAGCGGAAACAGCGCCGTCTTGAGCGCCAATCCCAGCATGATCAGCGCCAGCGCCAGGCCACTGCTGGGATTGGATAGCATGCGCGTACCAAGGCTGTTTAGTTCCAGTGTACCAGACGCGGTATACAGCAGCGCCACCCCCAATAGAAACGCCAACGATCCTAGAAACGAGGCCAGCAAATAGCGCATCCCTGCCACTATCGCTGCCGGCTTGCCTTCCAGTGTTACCAGGGCCACTGCTGATAGACTCAGAATTTCTAGCCCGACATACAGATTGAAAATGTCGGCGGATAGAAAGATGACATTCAGCGCCGTCCACAAAAACATCCACAACGGCCAGAAAAAGTAGCCCCCGACAGCACTGCCAGCACGTGGGCCTTGAAACACATAGCCCATAGCATACACACTGGTACTGGCACCCACGAGCGTGGTCATTATCAACATCAGCACGCTTAAGCCATCGGCATGGAGTGTAATGCCCAGCGGCGCTTCCCAACCGCCCACCGCATAGTACTGTTCGCCCTGCTGCAACACCTGACGCGTCAGTCCCGCCACTGCCAGCGTGATCGCGCTCACCATTACCAGGCTGATAGTCGTTGCCCCGCCGCGCTTAAACAGAAAGGTGAGTATCGTCCCGATCAACGGCAACAGGATCGGCCACACGATCCAGGTCTCGGCTATGTTCATCGTTCCTCGCTGCGATGGGCGCTGCCTCCACCGGCGCATCCATGCCGGGTAAAGCGGCCATCCCTGTTGCGGCCACCACGCGGCGAGTTAACGCCAGTGCGAACGCGGTCATGCTGACGCTGACCACAATACCAGTCAGCACCATGGCATGGGGTACCGAATCAGGGATCGCATGCATATCACGCCGGGCAGCACTTACCAGCAGCAGAAAGATGCCGCTGCTCATAATATTCATCGCCAGAATTTTGCGTACCAGATGGGGATGAACAATAAATCCGTACAGGCCAATACTGAAGATTAGCACGCTTGCCAGTCCATAGATCTGAAACTGGCTCATCTACCGTTCTCCTGTCGCCTCTTAGACCACTGCGGTTTCAAAATATCCTCTCTGCTAACCATATGCCAATCGCTACCTGACTGATGGGTCAACCCGGGTTCATAAGACGAGTTCACGTTCGGTATACAGGCTTCAGCCTTCATCATTCATCGTCTCAAAACTGGCGGTCTCGGGGATTGCGCCCAAAAAAAGGAGCGCCAACGTTCCCCCAATCGAGATCGTCAGAAAGCTCTCCAGTACCAGCATCAACATATAAGCCTGGTCGCGGGGATACTCCAGGAACTGATTGCCCACCAGCAGCGTTCCGCCCGCAATCACCACAAACACGGCCAGTCCCAGCACCGCTATGATGCGCAACGGCCAGTGCCGACGTGGACGGATACCAATCATAGAAGCCAGCAGGAGTAACACTATCGCTGCCGCCAGCACCGATCCGCCCTGAAAGGCACCACCCGGCCGGGCCGAGCCGATCCAGGTGATATAGCCTGCCACCAGAATCATCACTGGCGCAAGCAATCGCACCAGATGTGCCAGCACTGGCGTCTCGGCGACATAGCGTGCGTGACCGGTGCGTAGCGGGACGACATGCAATGACCAGACGGCTACCACTGCCAACAGGAGCACCCCGATTTCTAACAACGTATCATAGCCGCGAAAGTTCAGCAAGACTGCCGTGACCGGGTTCGTTACCCCACTGTTCGGGAGTTCGCGCTGCACCTCGGTCGTCAGACCCACGGGTTGCGCGGGCAGGTCAACGATGGCCTGAAGCAGGAATATGCCAAATAGTGCCACCAACAGCCCTGGTAACAGGCGGGTAAGCCAGATCCCGGTTGGTTTAAGCATTTTTTTCTTGATCTCGTTCTTTCGCAGCAGACTGACTGGCATCTGACCCGGTGGTATCCCGACTACCAATACGCCCCAGCGTATCCAGCAACAGCGCCCCGGTCAACCCGGCTCCAATCGCCGCCTCGGCCAGCGCCACATCCGGGGCATGCAGCCGCACCCAGATGATCGCAATCCACAGACCATAGGCAATAAACAATGCCACGGCCTTAAAGAGATCGCGGGTGTGCAAGACATACCAGGCCAGCACAGGTAACCCGGCCGCCAGTACCATATCAAACACCCAGGCACTGACCGTCATGAGCGTCGCCAGCGTTGTACGCCACCATGCAATGCCGCATTGGCGATCAGATGGGCGGCTGTCGCACTCGTGACCAGCACCAATAGCCAGATCAGCAACAGCTTGAGCGCAATAATCCACGACTCGCTCTGGATCACCAACCCCAGCACGGTCACCCCCAGGCCAACATTATCAGCTTTGGTCAGCGCATGTAGCCGATTATACACGTCGGGGAACCGCAACAGGCCCAACGTGCCGGCGAAAAAGAAAAAGGCCCCCGTCACCAACAGTGCGGCAGACAGCCAGTCCCGGATAGTCATCTCAGCGCTCCTCATTCCGGTTCGACACAATCCATGCCCGGCGCACAAAAGCCACGACCGTCAACCCGCCAAGCAGCGCAAAGACCAGCGCCACATCACGCAATGCCGCTATGCCCATACCCTGTGCCAGCAGGAGCAGCATCGCTACGCCAGTGGTGCCGAACAACTGTGCCGCCAGCATGCGGTCGGCCGGTGTTGGCCCTTGCAGGACACACATCAGACCCAGCAAGACATTGAACAACAAAAACAGAGCCATGCTAAAATAGAATGCTTCCATTATAATCCTTAATAAAATAACAGGAGATATGCACTCGCTTATGCCCGGATGCTGAAGCCTGGGTCTACCCGCGCAAGCGGGCTTTGCTCCTGGTTGCCCGCCCATCGATGGGCGGGGAGCACGGTGTGCACGACCCCAATTCTCACCTCAGGTTATTGTTCGATCTCGATCGCAAACAGTTCAGCTACCACCGCCTCAACATGCTGTAGCGACCGCTGGGTATCCATGCGTCCATCGAGGACATGTACCTGCAGCAGCGTAGGGTGCAATTCAACACTGAGTGTACCGGGTAACAGACTGATGGTGTTCATCAACATGACCCGCGCCGGGCCAACTGGCAAGCGTAGGTGATACTCTATCAATTGCGGGTGCAGAGGCAACCGTGGATCGAGAGCGCGTAGTGCTACATCGACACCACCACGAAGCGATTGCCATAGGAAAAAGCCGATAAACCGCACCAGACCGACCGGATGCCAGAACGAACCGACCTCTGGAGCGAGCCACAGGCTGGTCGCAGTAGCTGCAGCAATCACTGGTCCCCCATACCACCATCCTTCTGGATCACCTTCAAGCAGAATCCACCACAACAGAGACAGGACGATTGCCCGCCATAGACCCTGACGTATGATTGAGCGAACCGTCCTGTCAGATAGGAACAATCTGGTGCGTTCCAATTTCATTGTTCAGTGTTCAGCTTTACGCAATCCCGGCAGCAAGCCGGCCGGTTGCGGTGGGTCGCCCAGGCGGCCATAGACATACAAAAACACATCACGTGCCACGGCGGCGATCGGAGCCGAAAGAATAATGCCTACCAGGCCCAACGCCTGTCCCAACACCACAAACAACACCATCAAGATCGCCGGGTGAATCCCGACACTCCTCCCCACAATGCGCGGAACCAGAAAATTATTCTCCAGTTGCTGGATGGTAATGTACAGGATCGTCACCGCCAACCCGGTTGTCGGCGAGTCAAAAAAACCCAGAATAATCGCCGGAATAGCCCCGATCACCGGGCCGATAATTGGTATCAACTCCGTTACCCCGGCAATAATCGCCAGAATAAGAATAAAATCAACCTTAAAGCCAAACAGTCGCAGCACCAACAGGCCAATCCCGGCACACACGCCCACCACGAATCCCAGGAACAACTGCCCGCGAATGTAACTGCTAAACACGCGATCAACCATCTTGATCATGGCCCAGAAGTCCGCCCGCATCCAATCAGGTAACATCGCGTTAAGCCTGGATACACCAGCCTGTTCATCCTTCAAAACATAGAACAACCAGAAGGGCACAATAAAAAAACCAAGGACAAATGTCACCGTATTGACAATCTGCAACATGCTGGTAAGCAGAAACGTGCCAACCTCTTGCATATACGTTGTCAGGTTGCTTTGCAAGGTATCCAGCATCTGGGTGATACCCTGATTGAGAGGTTCCTGAATGGCGATCGGGACGGTACGCTGATAATTGTCCAGCAGTTGAACCATGTCCTGCTCAATTTGTTGCAAGGTGGGAAAGGCTCCAATAAAATTGCCAGCCTGAATAACCAGCGGCGGCACCACAAACGCCACAAACGCGACGAGCAGAATATGGCCGATTAGATACACGCCGAGGATGGCGATCACCCGCGGCACGCGTTGTTCCAGCAAGTTCACCAGCGGTAAGATCAGGTAGGCAATCACCAATCCAATCTGAAACGGCAACAGAACCGAGCGGTTGTTCCAGAACAGCCATCCCAGGGCGCAGAGGGCACACCCAACCAGCATCCAGCGCAGAACGCGGCGGAAGGTGATCCTGGACGATGCCAGTGATGCAGGCGGTTCGCTGCATTCACCCCTGGCCGCATTCGTACCCGCCCCAGGCGGTGCAACTGGTTCCATCAGCGAACAACCTTCTGAATGGACAAAACTGCGTGTTTCGGTACTCATAAACCGAACCGTTCGCGTGTGACACTTCCAGACAAACATCACGTGTGCGTCACACGCGGTATGGTTGAACATAGCCGGGAAGGGACGCAGGATTATGTGTCAGGTATTATAGCGGAGATCGACAGGGGATGCCAACCCCCAACCGGTGCTGGCGCGTACACAAACGCTGTGCTACCAGCGCTGGTTGGGGTTAGCGCTCGTCACGATCACTGATGGTACTGACAGTAAGGACGATCGCCAGATTCTGACTAATATTAACCCATTGATAGGCCAGATCATCACGATAGAATAGGGTATCACCCTCATTCAAAATGTAATCCTCTTCACCGAGGTGATACTGTAACTGGCCGTGCAAGAGATACAGCATTTGACTGCCGCGACCAGAAAAGCCTTGCTGTCCACTGCCCGGCTGCGCTTCCATCAAACGTGCTTCCATATCGCTGTTGGGAGGCAACAACGAGTACACCTGTACCGAGGCATCATCCAGGCTAAGCTTGACCCGATCAGCCCGTTTTACCACCTGGCCCGCCTGCTGATTATCTTCGCCCTCAAAGAAATGCGTCATCTGTACATTGAAAAACAATGCCAGTTTGCGCAGGTTTGCCACCGAGATATTGACTTTATCACGTTCAAGCCGACTCAGGAACGAAGGCGTTAATCCGGAACCATCCGAAACTTCCTGAAGGGTTAACCCACGTTCTTGCCGGAGTCGGCCTATTTTTTGTCCTAACGATGTTGCCACTGGATCAACAACTCTCATTTATTCCACGATCAGCTTTTTGCATTATACTTCAAAACAAAAGTTTTTGTCAAGATCTTGCACAGGGTTTCTATTCTTTAAATTCTGCATTATAACAAGATACTGCACTGGCTGGAATCAGAAGTCCCATAAAGTTCAAGCATGTACTTTTGTCTGTAATGTCAAAGCCGTCAGAACCAGGTAACGAGATTTGGTAAATGACTATGCTATAATTTACAGAAGGTACACAGTCGCCTGTACCAACCATGTAGTATTGAGCCTGCGGTAACGTGGAAAGAACCATAGCAGCAACATGCCCCCTCTGCCCCTTTGGCGGAGGTTCCCCTGTGCGGAGCTGAAGCGCCTATGTTATCGCATACGTCCGGTCATATACCGACGGGTATGTCATTGTTATGGGAACCATTCAGCCTTTTGAAGAAGCTCAAAATATATATGCGCCACCCAGGAACGCACCGTGAATAAGCTCTCATCACATACTTGCGCCTATTGTGGTGCATCACTGCTTCCTACTTCACGCTACTGCCCGGTATGTGGACAGCCGATTGCGCTTCAGCTCGATCGGGATGTTGTGCTATCTGGTGGCAAGCACCTCCACCTCTCACAGGAAATGCTCAGTCTGCGTGACCTGTTAGCCGTGGTCGAATCGGGTGTAGCCTGGTGGCAACAACAATATGACCAGGGAGAGGCGGTCAATCGGGAGCGGGCGGCCACTGCCATAAACGATCTCTCCCGTATTTTCACCAGCCTCTCGCAACAACTGGCTCAGGGCCGCAAAACCGTGCGTATTACCTCTCGCCTGCCCGTCCAACGTGCCTACCGTGTGGGTTGTCCAGTTTGTGGTCGCGGCAATCGTCCGGAAGCCCGTTTCTGCATCGGGTGTGGAGCACAGTTGCCTGTTGATGCGGCTGCATCAACCGCTCTACTCGGTAGCAACCATATGTTGCGTCTGCACGTTGCTTCCCGTAGCGATGTGGGACAGGTTCGGCAAAACAACGAAGATACGTGCTTGACCAGCACGCTCACAACGACGACTGGTACTCGGGTCACTCTGCTCATGATAGCTGATGGCATGGGCGGCGAACATGCCGGTGAGGTCGCCAGTCGCCTGGCAAGTGAGGCGATCCAGCGCACCCTGACAACAACATTCCAGCACACCCTACCAGACAGCGACACCGCATGGGCGGAGCTGTTGCGTGCAGCACTGCAGAGCGCTAATCAACGCGTCTATTCCGAAGCACAGGCTCACCCTGATCAGCGTGGCATGGGAACAACGCTCACGCTCGCCGTTGTCGCTCATAGGCGTCTGTATCTGGCACATGTCGGCGATAGTCGTGGCTATCTCCTCAATGCTCACGGTGTTACTGATGATGGGGCACGCTTGCTGCACCTGACGCTGGATCATACGCTGGTGGCGCGCCTGGTTGATATTGGACAGCTGACACCTGAGCAAGCTAACACGCATCCCTACCGAAATATGCTCTATCGTTCCCTGGGCACCGATCCCGTCGTTGATGTCGATACCAATAGTCAACCGATTGAATCTGGCGACATAATATTACTCTGTTCTGATGGTCTAACAATATATGTTTCTGACGATGAACTGCTCAATATCGCTCTGAATTATTCCGACCCGGAACATATCTGTACCCAACTCGTTGCTCTGGCTAATCAGCGCGGTGGACAAGATAATATCAGCGTTATTGTCGCAAAAGTCGAGGAAAGCTAACATGCCAATCTGCCCGACCTGTGGGAGTGAGAATCGTGCGGGTGCCCGTTTTTGCTGGAACTGTGCCACCCGGTTAGCAGAGCCATTCCCCCTTCAGCGACCGGCCAGAGCTTCGCGGCCTACACAGGAAGACATTTCCTGGCTGGCTGCAACCCTTCTGGGTAATGAATCGTCTCATGCCATGGTGTGGGCATCTGGCATACCGACAACACCACTGTCGGTATTGCCGGATAGCCATCAGGAGTATGGAATGGATCAAGCTCAAGATCAAACGCAACCCATCGGGCCAACGCGCATCGGTGAACGGTACGAAGTGATTTCAGCCGATGCTTTACCCGCCATTACGGTCAAAGACCGACAACCATGGCGGCGATGCTGGGCATGTGGCTCGCTGGAGAATGAGGCGGGTGAGTCCTTTTGCATTCATTGTGGTGCCGCGCTGGAAGAACGAACCTATCATGGTCTCCTTGTTCCGGTCAGCACAGATACAGGGATTGTCCTGATCGCAACGGTTGAAGATGAAACGGCCCGTGCGATGTTACCCATGATCTGGGATCAAGTTGAGGAAGATGGACAGATCCTCATTCTCCAGCGCACCGACGGCACAGAACCGCTAGCGCTGCCACTGGATGAACTGGCTGCTTTACGCCTCGGATTGCATCTGGCGCGCTTGCTTGAGGCATTGCATGCCCAGGGACTGGCATTGGGGGCAATCGATCAAGCCGATCTGGAGGTGACTGCTGCCGGGCAACCACGGCTACGCAATACGCCCAACCTGCGCCGCTATACCTCAGACGAGTCCGCCGCTGCGATACGCACCGATCTGCACGAACTGGCCAGTTTACTGGCCGCATTGACCAGCACACCGCGCACCACACAACGCCTTAGCGAGGATGCAGCATCGATCGCACTGGAAGAGCCCGATCTGGCACAGATTTTATATCAGGTACGCACCGACGCTATTACCACCGCTGCCGAGTTAGCCGTTCAATTTGAGGCTTTGCTGAATGAGCAGACCCGCCCGTTGCCGTTGTACCAACGGGTGGGTGCCTATTCAGACATCGGTATCGTGCGCGATCATAACGAGGATAGCTTCCTGGTACTCCATTTGTCGATGGACAATAATGCCACCCGCCGCGTATGTGGACTCTATATTGTGGCCGATGGCATGGGTGGGCATGCGGCAGGCGAGGTGGCAAGTGGCCTGGCGATTCGGGGGGCCACTGAAGTGCTGTTGCGTGAATATCTGACGCCCACGCTTGACCTGGATGCGGATTATGATCGGCAGGCCGTGCAAGCGATCGTCCATCAGGCGATCATGCAAGCCAATGAGTATGTCCTGCGTGAGGGCCAGGCGCGTGGCAATGATATGGGCACCACACTGACGATGGCGCTGGTGGTGGGCGATCGGGTCATCATTGGGAACGTAGGTGATAGCCGGGCCTATCTCTATCGAGATGGGGCATTGCGCCGGATCAGCAAGGATCACTCGCTCGTGATGCGCCTGGTTGAACTGGGCCAGATTACTGAAGATGACATCTATAGCCATCCACAGCGCAATGCTGTCTTGCGTTCGCTGGGTGATAAACTCGATATTGAGATTGATCTGTTTTATGAACGGGTGCATGCTGGCGATGCCTTGCTGCTCTGCTCGGATGGACAGTGGGAAATGACGCGTGACCCGGAAATGGTACGTATTCTGGCTGATTATCCTGATCCACAGCAGGCCTGTCAACATCTGGTTGCAGCAGCGAATCAGGCCGGTGGTGAAGATAATATCACGTCTGTTTTGATCAAGTTTGAGTGCTGACCATCACCGTCACGTGTCGATGGAGGGAGAATACACATGGCTGATACCGTCAAGCTCCTTTGTACCTGGGGGCGCGCTCCACTGGTTATCAGTGCGACCCCGCAGGTTAATTATTTACTGGCAGAAGTGCATCCGGGTGCGTCACCGGCAACAACCGTGCCCCTCAACTTTTGTATGGTACTCGACCGTTCTGGCTCGATGCAGGGTGCCAAACTTGCCAGCATGAAGGCGGCTGCACAACGAGTGGTGGATACGCTCACGCCGCAAGACGTCGTCTCGCTCGTTATTTTTGATGATACGGTCAAGGTGGTAGTGCCTGCAACACCAGCCGTCGATAAGACGGCACTGAAGGCACAGATTGATACGATTGAGGAAGCCGGCGGAACTGCGATGTCGCTGGGGTTGCAGGCTGGCCAGGCTGAATTGCAAAAACAGCTCGCTCCCGATACGATTGCGCGCATGCTGGTCTTGACCGATGGGCAGACCTGGGGTGACGAAGAGACCTGCCGGGCGATTGCTCGTAGCCTCGGAGCCGCTGGCGTGCGGATTACGGCGCTGGGCCTGGGCAGTGAGTGGAATGAGCAATTGCTGGACGATCTGGCCGAATTGACCGGCGGTACGTCTGACTATATTGCTGATCCACAGCAGATCGATAGCTTCTTTCAGCGCGCCGTTCAGGAGGCGCAGGGCACAGCTATCCGACAGGCACGACTCATCTTACGCATGGTACGGGATGTTACACCCCGTGCAGTCTATCGTGCTACGCCGACCATCGCTAACCTGGGCTATCAGCCTATTGGTCAGAATGAGGTACAGGTGACATTTGGTGACGTTGCCTATAATGCCACCAGCAGCGTCGTTCTCGATCTGCTGATCCAGTCTCGTGCTGCCGGTTCATTCCGTATTGCACAGGCCGAACTGCGCTTTGTGCCCGTCGGTCAATCGACAGAGCAAACGCAGAAACAGGACATCTTGCTCGATTTTACCACCGATGCTCAGCAGGGAACGTATGATCCACGGGTGATGAACCTGGTGGAAAAAGTGACCGCGTTTAAGTTGCAAACACGAGCACTGGCCGAAGCCGAGGCTGGCAATCTTCGTGGGGCAACGCAGAAGTTGCGGGCGGCTGCCACGCGCTTGCTCGATCTCGGTGAACTCGATCTGGCAGGCAAGGCACAACAGCAGGCCGATCAACTCGAACAGGGGGGGGGCTTGAGTGCAGAGACACAAAAAGAGTTACGCTACGCGACCCGTCGATTGACGCAGAAATTGGAAGAATAGACACCGCACAGGGTGTTGAACGCTCACATGGGTAGCTATTGAACTATCTGGGCGTTGCAAAGGAGGATATTTTATGATTATCTGCCCAACTTGTGGCGCACAGAACGATCCTGGTAATCGCTTCTGTGATCAATGTGGAACTCGACTGGAACCAGCGGCAGCAAGAGGCATCATGGCAGCGCCAACCTTACAAACATCAGACGTTGACAAGCAGTCAGCGCCAATCGTCGCGCCCCTTGCAACTTTGTCCTGTCCCAATTGTGGCGCAGCAGTCATACCTGGTCAGGCGTTTTGCGACGAGTGCGGGTTTCCGCTCAATACGATGATGAGCGATGCTGCGGCCAGTGAAGCGCCGACTTTGATCGATATGAGCCAGAACTCTGAGCTGCAGCAATCCCCTACACTGCTGGCACCCGGCACAATGAACGATAGCGATGCAACACTGATTACATCGCCGGCAGAATCGCCAGTAGTGCCACCTGCCGTGCACCAGCCAGTAAGCCCATCATCCGATTTAGAGACTATTCTTATGCCACCGCCAGAGTTCCAGCCGCCACCGCCAGTGCCAGAACCAGCATCGGAGCCAATGCCTGATCTTGATTCGCTACTCGCGCCACCTTTACCAGCGCCACAACCAGACATTGCGTCTCCGCCCGAACCTGAACCGGTATATACTAAGGAATCTGTGTCCCCAGCACCGGCTCTGGAATCCCCGCCCACACCCGAAAAACTGCCCCCGGAACTTGCCCCCGCGACCGATCAGGCCAGGCGTCAGCACCTCGAAGGGTTAATTGCTGCCCACCGTGAGACCATTGCCCAGTACGAGCAGATGCTCACCCGCTATCCCGCAGGCACAGCCCCGCCTTTCCTGGTCACTGGCCTGGATGAAGCCCGGAAGGCGCTGGCACAGGCTGAGGCCGATCTCACTGCTCTGTCCGTAGCGCCCGCGCCAGACCCGGCGGAAGTCGCTCGCCTCGAAGGATTGATCGCGGCCCATCGCGAGACCATTGCTCAGTACCAGCAGATGTATGATCGTTATCCGGCGGGAGCAGTACCGGCATTTCTCAAGGCCGGGTTGGACGAGGCACAGAAGGCGCTCGCAGAGACTGAGGCTCAACTGGCCACACTACGAGGTGCACCCATTGAACCGGTTGCAACCAGCCCGAGCCTGGTACCTCTACCCGCACCAGCACCTGTTCCGGTTGCACCAGCACCAGTTGCCCCGTCAGCCACAACACCACGCCTGGTGCTGGTGAGCAATGGTCAAGAATTGCGCCTGCCACCTGGCAAAACCGAGATCATTATCGGGCGCGAAGACCCGGTTAGTCAGATTTTTCCAGAGATCGATCTGACACCGCATGGCGGCGAGAGTGGTGGGGTAAGCCGTCAACATGCCCGCATTAGCCAGCAGAACGGGCAGTGGACAATTGTTGATCTAAACAGCACCAACTACACCCGCGTCGATGGCACACGAATTGAGCCGAACACGCCAACGCCCATTTATGATGGGACACAGATTCACTTTGGCCGGGTTGCGGTGGTGTTTCATACATAATTTTTTCAAGGTGAGTTACGGCGCAAGCCATGCTTACGCTGACGGAGTACCCTCATATGAGTCAGATTAAGACGGCACACGAATTGAATGAGCAAGGTATTGAACAGTTGAACCAGGGTGATTATGCGCATGCGGCTGCTTTATTTGAGCAAGCTACAAGATGCGCGTGGCCATGCCATTCTGGGTAAAGCATTCTGGAATAAGGGTGCTCTCACCAGGGCAGAGCAATCGTTGCAACAGGCCGTAGAACTTGCCTCCAATAATCAGCGCTACCTGGAAGATATACATAAACTACGTGAGCAGTTGAATCGCTAGAATTTGATTTAATCAGCACCATTAGTTTCTGCTCTTCGCGTTAGACCGCTTCCCGTGCTGCCGCGAGCACTGCGGCTGTGATCGCGTGGTGCTGTGGCGGAGTACGACGCGGGTAAGTGCGGTTACTCAGCACCACCACGATCAGCCGCTCGCTGGGCACGATGGCTAACGCTGGCCCGGTAAACCCGGTATGCCCATATGTGTCAGCGGGCGCATGACCCATAAAATTGGGCCGCTCAAGCATCCAGCCCAACCCGCACCGCAACGCCTCCCCACCTGCCTGCACCGCGCCTCCGGCTGCACGTGCCAGTTGCTGGGTATGATCGCGGGTCGCCAGTGCGACCGTTTCAGCCCGCAAGAAGCGCCGTTGCTGCATCACCCCCTGATCGAGCCACATCTGCGCAAAGCGCCATAGATCGGTCGCCGTGCTAAACAACCCAGCGTGCCCGGCCACACCACCCAGCGCGAAGGTACTCTCATCGTGGACAACGCCCTGTACCAACATGCGCCGCCACACATCATCCCATTCGGTCGGGGCTATATGAGCATGTCCAGACAGATCAGGGCAAAACCCTGTCGACGCTAAGCCCAGTGGTTCCAGCAGCAGTGCCTGTAACGCTTGATCAAACGGTTGACCAGATACAGCAGCCACAATATCGCCCAGCAGCATACTGTTGATATTGGTGTAGACTACGCGCGTGCCAGGCCGATGAGTCGGATTGGTAGCATACACCACCGCACGCAACCTATCTGCACCTGCTGTCCGTAGCGCCGAAAGCTGCAGTGCCAACCCCGATGTATGCGTCAGCAAGTGCCGAACAGTCACACCGTGGGCTTGCAAGTCGGGGAGATAGTCTGCCGCGGGTCGATCTAGCATGATCGCGCCCGCGTCATACAACTGTAATACCGCTGTAGCCGTGAACACTTTGGTCAGCGAGGCAATATCATAGCGTGTTGTCAGTGTCACCGGCTGCGACCCCGGGTCATCGTACATAGTGCTGCCATACGCCGCCACATGCAGGAGAACTCCAGCACGTGCCACCAGCACCACTGCACCTGGAAACACTCGCTGCGCGATGGCTTCCCTAACAATCCGATCGATGGCAAAAATCATAGACAGGGTTTGCCATCGCTTTCCGGGTAAATCACCGGCTGTGTCTGAACCTCAATCGCATCTGTTGGCATCACCTCAACTATTCCTTGTCTGCAAGCGAAATTTCAAGCCAATGCGTACTGCTTTTATTCAGCAATGCTTTACCAGGACTGCATGGTATTGTATCATAGTGCATTGCCAAGTAGCTCTGGGCGGCTACTGGCGAGTGCCAGTGCCCGTACTTCATGTGTACCGGCGGCACGCAATGCCTGTGCACATGCGCCCAGCGTGGCTCCGGTGGTCAATACATCGTCAAGCAACAAGACCCGTGCGGGTGGTGGTGTTGATTGTTGCCACACGAAGGCACCGCGTACATTTGACAGACGCTCTTGCGCAGCGAGACGTGCCTGATGCTCGGTATGTCGGCTACGTTCCAGGCCTCTTGCCAGCACTGGCAGTCCACAGGCCGGTGAGAGGTGCTGTGCCAGTACCTCAGTCTGATTGAAGCCACGCTGTTTGAGGCGGTGGTGATGCAGGGGCACAGGAATAATTGCGTCGGCGGGCAGGGGATGGAGCGCGAGATAGGCTTGCAGCAAGTTGCTCAACGGTCGTGCCATACGTCGGATGCGCTTATACTTGAAGCAGTGTACCGCATCGCGTAGCGGGCCTTCAAAAACGAAAACGACCGCTGCCGCATCGAGGAAGGTACCGCGGTCATAGGGATGGGTGACAGTCGGGCTACCAGCCGGATAGGGACGTAATTCAGCCTGGCATTCGGCACAAAACAGGCTGCCCACCCGACCGCAACTGGCGCAACGGTCGGGAAACAACAGGCCCAGTATCGTATCCACCAGCGTCTGGAGTGAACCCGTCATACCCCATCCTTCTGTCACCTACCGGACGTACGCGGTCGCTCGTTGCTATATTATATACTATGCACCGTCTTTTATAATCCATGAACGATTGACCTGGCGGAAAAGCGTCGGCATCAGCAAGGGGGCTTCAATCCTCCATCGGAATAATCCCCCGCCGCAACGCATAGCGAATCAACTCTGCCTGGGTATGGACGTTAAGCTTGCGCATCAAGTTGGAACGGTGCGTTTCGGCCGTGCGGGCACTGATCGACAACTGGGTCGCAATTTCAGTAGCATTGCATCCCTGAGCCACTAGATGCAGCACCTCACGTTCACGGGTAGTCAACGTTTCATAGGGATCAAGCGTCGACTCGTTGGGTTGGCGAATATAGCTTTCGATGGAGCGTTCGGAGAGAGGTGGACTGAGATAGCGACGGCCATCAATCACCTCGCGCACGGCATGCACCAGTTCATCAGCGCGTGAGTCCTTCAACACATAGGCGGCGGCCCCATTGCGCAACGCTTCCAACACGTAGGCCTCACTGGAATGCATCGACAGAATAATAACCCGTGTCGCTGGCACCCGCTGGCTGATCTGTCGCGTAACTTCCAGGCCATTAATCCCCGGCATCATCAAATCAACAATCAATATTTCTGGCTTCAGGCTTTCCACCAGCCGACTGGCTTCCAGACCATCTGTCGCCTCACCGATCACCATAAAATCCGGTTCAGCATCGAGTAAAGCCCGCAACCCCAGGCGGACAACATGGTGATCATCTGCCAGTATGATAGTGGTCATGACAGTTCCTTATCGATCGCATCTTCTGCTTCTAGCAACACCGGCTCCCGTTCGTGCAGCGGCACATTGACAATCAGGCGCGTTCCGGCTCCCGGTGCCGAGCGTACGCTAAACTGCCCACCCAGCAAGAGTATCCGCTCCTGCATCCCGGCCAGACCACTGGAGGTATTACTGCTGAGAACGGTTTCATAATCAAATCCCACCCCCTGGTCTTCAATCTGTACCCCCAATGTCTGCTGATCGGCCCAGAGGCGCACGGTTAATGCGTTGACTCTGGCGTAACGCGCAACATTAGTGAGCGCCTCCTGTACCAGGCGATAAATCGCGGTTTCGATCTCCGGCCCAAATCGGCGATCCAGTCCGCTATGCTGAAAAAGAACCTGAATGCTGGTCTGCGTTGTATAGCGCTTAAAATGCCAGCGCAGGGTAGGCAGCAACCCCAGATCATCCAGCATCGCCGGGCGTAGATCCAGGGACATTTCACGGACACGCGCCATTAAATCGTTAATAAGCAAGCGGGCATTGTCCAGATTACGCTGATAATCTCCAGGAGCACGATTAGCCATTTCCAGCAGCAAATGTAACCCTGTCAACGTCTGCCCAATCTCATCATGCAACTCACGGGCAATATGCCGTCGTTCGCTTTCCTGTACCGCCACTAAACGTTGCGAAAGCAGGCGCAACCGGGTGCGGGCTTCCTGTACATCGGCAAACAATTGTGACTGTTGGAACGCAATTGCAACTTGATTGGCAACTTCGTGGGTTATTTCCAGATCTTCCCTCTTAAACATATGTGCCACAGTACTCCCCAGTGCCAACGTACCAATAGTTCTGCCCTGGCAGATCAGCGGCACTCCAATAAACGAGCGCAACGGACTCTGTCCGTCCATGATACCCGGATCACATATAGACGGCTCTGCACAGAGATCCCTCACCAGTTGCCCGTTCTTGTCCTGAAAAGCGGGAATAGCACGGAACAGGCTCAAGGGAATACCGCGATCAAGCTGTGTCTGCACCTCATGGTTCGCATAGGCGGCCAGAATCTTAGCCGTATCATGATCAGTATTGAACAGGGTGATACAGGCATATTCATACCCTATCAGATGCTGTAGCTGGTTGAGGACGGCTCCTGCGATATCGGTTGGTGAATGAGCCGACAAAATCGAACGATCAATCGTATGCATATGCTGCAAGCGTCGTGCATAACGGTACAGCGTTTCCTCTTGATGCTGGCGCTGGATTGCCAGGGCATACAACCAGGTCAGACGTTCCACTACCTCCAGATCTTGATCGGTATAGGGATGGTGGGCATTTGCCAGCCCCACCAGACCAACCAGTGTCTGCCCGATCAGTGCTGGCACGCCGAGAAAGCTCTCAATACGAATATGTCCTGCTGGTGTACCGCTCGACCGAGGGTCATCAGCAGGCGTATTCGTGAGCAACGATTGCCGATGTTCGAGTACCCATCCCCACAATCCACTGAACCGATCAAACACGAATTGCTTGTTGGGCACCTGGCAGACATCCCAGATGTCATGTGACAGAGTAGGGCATACCAGAAACCCGGTCTGAGGGTCAATATACCCCACAAACCCGAACGGGCTTCCTGTCAAGCGTTGCGCATGATCCAGCACCATCGCCGCGATGTTGTCCAGTGTAGCAGACGTCAGGAGTTTCTGCGATAGTTCTGCAATCGAGGCATTGATTTCCGCTTGGCGTGCCAGAGCAGCCTCGGCCTGTTTGCGGGCCACAAATTGCCCGATCTGGCTGCCGATGTCACGTACCACAATGAGCATGTTATCATCAGGGGCACGCTCGGTGCGACTAAAGAAAACCATCACTCCGATGACATCTCTGCCATTCAAGATCGGGAAGGCAAACACACTCCGCAATCCCTGTTCAGCTCCCAACGCTGCTCGTAGAAAGGTTGGTTCCGTCCTGATATCATGGATCCACTCGGGCTGACCACTGGCCCAGACACGCCCGACCAGGCTATTCTGAGGAGCAAAGGCCATAGCCCGGCTGGCGGCAGTAAATGCGGCCGCATCCAGCGATGGACTATGCCAGTTCCCCTGCCAGGACATATACTCAGCCCGTGCATTTGGTTGCCACATTTCGCCCAGTTCCCAGCCGATGCCTTCGCAAAAAGCTTGCAACAATCGCGGCAGGCTCTCCTGATATGTTTCAGCATCAGCCAGCACACGTGTTACGGCAAACTGTGTTGTGCGATAGCTGGCCACCTGCTTCTGGGCAGTGATGTCACGAAAATAGGCTGATAGCCCGCCCTGGGATGGATAGGCTCTGACTTCAAACCAGGTGTCCAGTGGTGCATAAAATGCCTCGAACGACACAGCCACCCGCTGTTCACGCACCTGATGATACCGATGATAAAACTCACTATGCACTGCCTCTGGGAAAATGTCCCAGATATTGCGACCGATCAGAAATGTGCGTGGATACCGGAGAACGCGTTCAGTTTCACGATTGACATAGACAAAATTCCAAGAACTATCAAGCGATAAAAACCCATCAGACATACTTTCTAAAATACCATGAATCTGCTCATAGGAGGAACGTAAACTCGCCTCTGCCTGCTGGTGGGCAGCACGGATGCGAAGTGCCTGCAGGCCATAAGACAGATCATCCGCCAGTTCACACAATAGTCCTATCTCTTCTGTATCAAAGGCATCTGGTTCACCAGCATAAATGTTCAGCGCACCGATTACCTGCCCATCAACGATCAACGGTATAGCGATCGCGGCGGCATACCCTCGCAGGAGCGCCTGTGCACGCCACGGAGCAAAGGTCGGATCTTCCAGGATATTGCGAACCAGACAGAGTTGGGCCGTACGAATCGCCGTGCCGGTTGGCCCGCGCCCATACTCATTATCGTGCCATGAAATCATAATCGCTTCCAGATAACCGTCTTCAAAGCCAGCCTGGGCTATTGGGCGGACTGTTCCGGTCTCATCATGGAGGGCCTCACCGACCCAGGCCAGCCGATACCCACCCTCAGCAACAATATGACGACAGATGTTTCGCAGCAACTCTGCTTCGTCCGTTGCACGTATGAGAGACTGGTTACATTCGCTCAATGCACGTAATGCTCGGCTGGACTGGTACAATGAAAGTTCCATCTGACGACGGGCACGTAGCTCAGAACGGTGGAGAATATACAACAACACGGCACTCACAATTACCAGAAGTACCCACTGCATGCTGTGCCAGTAGACGATGGTCTGTGGATCGATGTTCAACCAGAGGAGCAGGTCATCAGCGAGTATCCTCCAACTTATGATGAGCAGGACATAAGCGAGAAAAATCCGCCGTATAATTTGCAGAATTTGGTTTTTGTTTTTCCTTTTTTGCATGCATATTACCCTGGTGGTAGTATTCTGGCTTTCAACCAGCTCCCGTACTGTGTTTTGAGGGGGTATCAGACTCAACGGCATGGATCTGCAACGATCCACCATATTTGAAGGTACCCTTTCCCGTGAGATGGTCTGAAGGAGCACTGCCGCTTCAGGTGTTTCTCAGGTTGCGGAGGGGCTGTGGCCTCGCAACCTCTGCTGGCGAAAGCTTCCCTGAACAGACACACGTAGAGACTCCGGTTATACGGTTATGTATGAATCATGTACTTCCAGGAAGAGATACATGTTCGTCACATTGGATAGGTTCTAACCTGATGGCCGGAGGCAGGCACAAGACACGGCCCCACCACCCAGACCAGCAGATAAGCAGATGTTCCATCCCGCCGTTTTACAAGAACACCGTATGCTCTTTTTCATGGTTATTGTATCATGGGCTATGTGGGTCTTTTGATTTTATGGTGATAGATTAAGCCTATGGCAATTGTCAACCGGAGTCTCGGCTTCAATCAAGACGAAACGAGACCCCTATTGCTTGCGATAGCACAGGTTGCCGTGCTATAATCCAGATGACTACAATGCGGGAAGAGAGGCTCTGTTGATCTTCAGGCAGAACACATATGCCATGGTTGTCAGGTGCCTGTTAGTGTTGCTCCTGATGGCGTGTAGCGATGCATCACTGGCAGTGGAGTCACCCGCTCCAGTCATATCTTCTGAGCAAGAACCAGTGTTGACCCTGTTTCTCTGGCATGCCTGGCCTTCACCAGAGCAACAAACACTGGCTATGTTAATTGATCGTTATAATCGGTCGCACCCGAACATTCAGATTATCCCGCAGGCCTGGCCAATAGCAACGTTTATCAGCGAGGTACGGGCCGCAGCACTGGCCGGGAGTGGGCCGCATCTGCTCTTATTAAAAAGCCACACGCTCGGCGGTCTGGTTCAGGATGGCCTGCTGTTACCCCTTGATCCACTGATCGATAGAACTGAGCAGCGACAACTGGTACCAACCACCATCCTCAGCGCTCAGATACAGGGGGAAGCCGAGGATGTACAACTGTATGGATTACCGATTGCCTTTGATACACTCGCATTGTATTATAATCGAGCCAATGTGACGGTGCCACCTCCCGATACTGAGACCTGGTTGAACATGGCCCGGGGGCTGACCGATGCCTCTACCCGGCCACCCGTGTGGGGTCTGGCCTACACGCTCTCGCTGGATCGAACCATTGGTTACATGTATGCTTTCGGTGGGCGTGTCTTCGATGAAGAGGGAAATCTTATTCTGGGCAATGAAGGGCGAGCTGGGACGGAACGCTGGCTAACGTGGCTGCTGGATTTACGGCAAGATCCCCAGATCCTTGCCGTCAATGACAGTATTACGATTGACAATGCGCTGAAGGCCCGGGAAGCATTGATGACTGTTGACTGGGCGCATGCCCTGCCCAGCTATCGTACCCTGTGGGGCGACGATCTGGGCGTGGCAGTCTTACCTACCTTGAGTGAAACAAATCGCCCGGCTCAACCCTATATCCAGAGTGATGTGATCAGTGTGAATGCACGGGTGACAGACAGCAATAACCAGCGTGCTGCTCTGGATTTTATGCGCTATATGCTGCATGAAGAAGCACAACAGGCATTACTGGCAGTCAATAAACAACCAGCGCTGTTGAGCTTGCGGCTGAACCGTGATATACTTGACCACGAAATAGCACGGGTCTTTCGTCATCAGGCACGGAATGCACAGGGTATTCCGAATAACCCGATGATGCACGAAGTGGTACGCGAAGAACTGGAACGCATGCAACTCAAAGTTCTGCGCGGTTTAGAAAGTCCTGCGGATGCAGTTACCGTTGCGGACAGCCTGCTTCGGCAGCGATTAGGATTACCATTGCCGGCTGAGGAGTTATAGCGTCCCGGGCCAGCATTCGGGCCCGACGTACTCGTTCGTATAGTACGAGCGCTGGCACGAAAAGCGCTCACAGGGAACGATCATAGTCTTAACATAAGATGGTTGGTATGCGGCTGATTGACATCGAGAAAACGAGTTGCCCTTCATCAAAAAATGTAGTAGAATGAGCGCGGATGGCCGTCTACCACGGCCTTACATGCTGGTTTTGTGCCAGTATGCTCTAGCCTCTGTTCCACAACTGGCTGACGGCCTTTAAGGAGGATCTGAATGGCAAGCAGAACCGAAGAGATGGTGCGGCATCTCAAGGCCCTGAGTATGAATACACCAGACATTGAGGCATCGGCGGTTGTGAGCGTTGATGGCCTGATTATGGCCTCGGCGCTGCCAGCAGATGTCGAGGAAGATCGCGTGTCGGCAATGAGCGCGGCAATGCTGTCGTTGGGTGAGCGTATTGCAAGTGAGTTACGGCGTGGTCAGCTTGACCAGGTGTTTGTGCGTGGTGAGGAAGGATATGTTATCCTGATGGCTATTGGAGAAGAAGCCGTTCTTACTGCACTGGCGCATAGTCGTGCCAAACTCGGGTTAGTGTTTCTGGATATGCGGCGCACTGCAACCGAACTCATTAACCTGGTGTAGCGGAACAGGCGGCAAGCTGCGACCATGGATGTGGCGCTACATTCTCTAACCAGAATGGCTTTTGCTCTGCTGACAGCCAGGGACGTTCTAGTTTGCCCCTTCTTATGAATGAAGAGTAGGATAAACAGGTCAGAGGGATTCTCTAGCTCTGTGTGTTGTGTCCTACACCACTACAGTCAACATGAGCGGGCGCTCCGAATGACGGACTATTCGAGCGCCTCGTTTTAGTATCCTTATTGATGGAGTTGAAGCTCATAGGACTGTAAAGATCAGGCGTAGGGGGAGGATACTGTTTGTCATTCTGGCCTGGGATGCTTTTATGGCCGATGGTGCTGGAATGGTCAATATCAGAACAGTGTCGTGGGTATCCATGTATGGCGTCTCGTGTAGTGGGCCACGACGTGAAAAACGAGCCTGACCTCGGTGCCCCGAATGTAGCTTAAGCAATACCACGAGATTTCTACCCACGTATGCTCCGGCAGTTTTTCAGCCATTGGTATGTGGACAGGACTCGCGTCTCTGTGTGCATCGTCTCTGGTACTGCTCCTGTGAGAGATCCGGATCTAGCCGGGTTCCTCGTTCCCTGCCGCGGTACACTCTATCAGGTCAGCCTGTTACCGGATTCCCAGGTTGGCTCGCCTTATCATTTGCTCAGATCAAGGATTACATGCGCGGCGAGACAGATATGCCTCTCCTGGTTCAACTTTTGTCTTTACGCAAGCAACCGAGGAAATGGCAATCGCTTTTTTGGCATCCACGGCTAATCGCTGCGAGATGTGGGACGTGGCATATACTGTGCCAGCTTCGCTGCCAGGTTTATCGCTGGCATTGTCTGGAGCCACACCCGCCCCGGGCCACGCAAGGTGGACAAAAATAAGCCCTCGCCACCAAACAGGATATTCTTAAATCCACGCACCATTTCTACATCAAACGTCACCGTCGGTTCAAACATTGCAATGTGGCCAGTATCGACTTTCAACACCTGGTCAGGAGTCAGTGTGTACTCGACAATTTCGCCATCCAGCTCCACAAACGCGACACCCGGGCCACTGATGCGCTGCATAATAAAGCCCTCCCCACCGAAAAGACCCGTCGATAGCTTGCGTCGAAAATGAATATCGAGCGTGACACTGCGTTCGGCACACAAAAAAGCTTCTTTTTGACAAATCATCTGCTGACCAGCCGCAAGATGGAGCGGTAGTATTTTGCCAGGCAGCTGGGCAGAAAAACCAATCATTGCAGTGCCACTTTGAGCGGTAAATGTCACCAGGAAGATCGACTCGCCCGAAAACATCCGTTTGAAGGCTCCTCCCAGCCCGCCCTCCATATTGGTCTCCATAGACATGTTAGCACTCATCCAACTCATACTGCCGCGTTCGGAAAAGATTTGCTGACCCTGCGGGAGTTGAATAACCACCGCCTGTAGTGTGGTACCAATGATTTGATACTGCATGCCATTGTTGCCCTGACCCGTACCCACCACGGTAGGGTCAGGCAGATCGATCCGTTCACCGGGACGTGAGTTGTAATACTCTTCAATACTCATACCGTATCGCTCCATTCGCTCAGGCTGGTTGCCATTGGGGAAAGTTGCCCCACAATATACTACGTTGCGGCTGTCAACAAAGTTTCTCTACCGGTTGTAACAATCCTACGGGATCGATGATCATGCGCTCTTGCTCAAGGTGGCCAGGAACTCGGTATTTGTCTGGGTTTTCGCCATCCGGGTCAGCATCAACTCAGTACCCTCATTATCGCCAAGCATGCTGACCATCCGGCGCAGTGTCCAGACCTGACGCAAAACATCAGGTGGCAAGAGCAACTCCTCGCGGCGAGTACTGCTACGCTGAATGTCAAGGGCGGGAAAAATGCGTTTCTCAGCCAGACGTCGATCCAGGTGCAACTCCATATTGCCCGTGCCCTTGAACTCTTCATAAATCACATCGTCCATACGGCTACCGGTATCAACCAGACAGGTGGCGATAATTGTCAGGCTCCCACCATTTTCAATATTGCGCGCTGCCCCAAAAAACCGTTTGGGGGGATAGAGGGCCACCGGGTCAATCCCACCGGAGAGGGTACGTCCACTGGGAGGCATATCCAGGTTATAGGCGCGGGCCAGGCGAGTGATCGAATCCATCAGAATGACTACATCCTGACCACTCTCTACCAGACGTTTGGCTCGTTCCAGAGTCATCTCAGCCACTTTGGTGTGATCCTCGACTGGTTCATCGAAGGTGGAAGAAATGACATCACCTTTGACACTGCGGCGCATGTCCGTGACTTCTTCCGGACGCTCACCAATCAATAATACCATCAGATTAACATCGGGATGATTGCTGGTAATCCCATTCGCAATCGCCTTGAGCAGCAAGGTTTTACCAGCTTTGGGCGGCGAAACGATCAAGCCGCGTTGACCACGGCCAATCGGTGCAATCAAATCGACCAGGCGCGTTGGCAGAATATTGGGTTCGGTCTCAAGTTTGAGTTGACTGTTGGGAAAGATCGGGGTCAACTGATCAAATGCAGGGCGCTTGCGAGCAGTTTCAGGGTCAATGCCGTTGATCAGTTCGACACGTAAGAGTGAGTAGAAGCGCTCACTTTCTTTCGGTGGCCGTATCTGGCCCCAGATGCGATCACCCGTGCGGAGACCAAACCGGCGGATCTGGGATTGAGAGACATATACATCGTCTGGCCCGGGCAGCATACGCTCCCCGCGTAAAAAACCAAATCCATCGGAAACAATATCCAGAATACCATCACTAAAGGTATTTCCGGCTTCTTCCGTCTGTGCTTGCAGCAACTTGAAAATTAAATCGTGTTTTTTCAGGCTACTGACGCCACTGATACCACTGCTACGCGCTAACTCACGCAGATCAGCCAGTGTTTTTGACTCTAATTCGGCCACATTTACCATTTCAGGCTCCTTCGTATACATAATGTAAGCAAGTTACGATCTCTGGTGTGATAGAATCCAGGTATGTCGTTCTGGGCAAGGAACCGGTCAAACTACAATCGTGTCTTCGGTTCATCACACACATAGGACAAATAAATCAGGAACAAGAATACAAGCCCCACCTGATGGGGGTAGGAATCAACCGTATGGTCACCATTGAATACTTGTACCCGTTCCAGGGAACGTTCACTCGCAGAGGTTACGGGGGGCCTGTAGCTCGCCCGAAATTTCTTTTTTGGGAGAAGCATTGCCCCTCTAAACCAACCTGTCTGAAGGAGTACGAATACTCTTGATGACAACATAAGCAACGCAGCAGAATGTCGTTCACCCCATTTCAGCCGCTTTCGGCAGGCGCAAAACTATCACCCCTTTGCTGGGATTTCCCGATTATCAACAGGATTTGCATTGTTTTCAGAGGAAACATGTGTGGATAGAAGGTCTGTTATTTATTTACGTATCACCCTTCAGGATACGATACAACCATGATATTCTGGATTTTATACTATGTGATGAACCAGGGAACGCAGTTGGGGAACTCGTTTTGGGAGTACCGGGCGGCACTGCCGACAAACCACAAGAGGATACGAAAGCAATGCCGTGTTCCTCAACGTAATTATAGCATATGTGTCAATGATCTGCAATCAATTGAAGAAGAGCATTGCTCAACTGGCGTCCAGGCTTTTGCCTGGACGCCACTGTTTACAACTTGTTCCGGGTTGCTATATCCTGAATCTGCACGAATATGATATGATTGATTGCGATATGCTCTTCAATACTGAATGAGTGAAAAGACAGGATAGCGGGCCAATCGCTCGCGGCCATTCAAGAACGTCAACTCGATTAAGAAGGCCAGTTCTTCTACCACACCACCCGCCTGCTCAACCAGGGTACTGGCAGCATGAATCGTGCCACCGGTTGCCAGTAAATCATCAACAATCACCACGCGTGCGCCAGATTGGAAGGCATCGCGATGGATTTCAAGTTTGTTGACGCCATACTCAAGCTCATATTCGACCTGATAGGTGTCGGCCGGTAGTTTGCCTGGTTTGCGGATGGGCACCAGGCCCAGACCCAACTCATATGCCAGTGGAGCGCTGAAGATAAACCCACGCGACTCGATGCCCACAATCGCGTCAAGCTGCAATGTGGCATACCGTTCTGCCAGCACCTGGATCGAGCGCCGAAAGCCCTTTTTATCGCGGATCAAGGTGGTAATATCTTTGAATTGAATACCAGGAATTGGGAAATCAGGAATATTACGAATAAGCTCGACAAATTCTGCTTCCAGCATAACGTTGTATCTCCCCAGCACGTCACAGTTCAACATTGCCCGGTTGTTGTCTGATCGACATTGAGCAATAGACGCACCGTCTGGTCGTAGCGCTGCTCTGACTACACGTTGATAACTTTCTTCTTGATGAAGCCTGCCCATTATACCGCACCCGATTGCAGAGAGCAACTGCGGTTGTGTATGCAACTATAACCAACCATGCATTGCTTTGTGATTGCTGTAATATGGTGTGGGCGTTGGGTGTCTTCTTATTGACCCGAGTGACGCGGTGGTATGGGCAACTCGCTTTTTCACCTTCGGCAGAGCGGTACTTTTGCTGTTTAAGGTACCAATGGTGTTGAGAATGGAGGCATATCCGCAGGGCAGTCACCGTACCATCATCCGCTGGCTGCGAAAAAACGTGCTGCGCCCCATCGGGACAACGCTTCTGCCGACCCTGACCCGTCCCGAGATTGAGATGGATGAACCGCGGGCATAGGTCGGCCATATAGTCACGGTCGTGTAGCACCGGGTCGCAGTTGAGCATTCCATCAGGCGAACCGTCGGGTGGGCTATTGGGATCGGTTCGCCGTGATGTGCCAAACACGGTGGAAGTCGCTACCTACCGCTGATCGCAAGTGGGGTATCATATCTACTATAAGATGAGGCATGCACTCCTCCTGATATGTGATACGACCATGGTTATGGACAAAACCGACACCGTGGGTTATCCGCTGAACGGTTACGTTTCACCTGCGGCAGTGTGGAAGAAACACTGTATCTTCCCTCCTCATGTTCGCCACAGGCGAAAAGGCGAGTTGTCTATACCATCACGTACGTCCTCATGGAATCGGGGCACCCTTTCATGCGCTGTCCACACCAACCGGTTTGATGTTCTCACTGCCCGTAACTTTTTGCAGTCGTCAGACGTCTGTACTGCATGGAGCAAATGTACCTGGAAAGGAGGTGCTTATGCCACCGGTGCGTGTCATGTTGATTCAGCATGAGACCGTTCTGCCCGCAGAACTGCTGGCCCTCTTCACTGCAGCTCCTGATCGGTTCCTGACCGACACCTTTGCGGATGGCACCATCGCGCTCGCCATGCTAGAACCACTCCAGCCTGATGTGCTTGTGCTGGACATGGCGGTGCCGGATAGTCCGACCGACCGTGCGGCGCAGCACTGCGATACTGCAGATGTCGCCCCCCGCATGCTGGCCTTGAGTGCCTACGCCGATGCGCACTATATCATGGGGTTGCTTGCGCAGGCAAGGACACGCCCATTGACCAGCGATACAGCCATGGCGCTGATGGTCGAAGCGGTGCGGCGAGCGTGGACCATCCCGTATTCGGTGCCGCTTGATGCGGCCACGGCGGCGCTCATCCGCGCCACCGTGCGCGAGATTGCGGACGGCACGTCGTGGCCCCGGCGAGTCACCCGGCCATCGCCAGCGGTACAACCTGGGCCGCACCTGTATCCCCGGGAATGGCAGGTGCTGCAGTTGATGGCCCACGATCAGGATAATGCCCAGATTGCTGCGACGCTAGGCGTGGCGGAAGGGACGGTCAAAAACCATATCACACGCCTCTATGCCCGTCTGGGTGTGCGCACGCGGGCCGGGGCGGTCGCCTGGTTCTGGCGCTACCATCTGCACCATGGTCATGCTGATACCCTACCCCATCCGGGCACGACTACCGACGATACATCGTGACTTTCACCCTATTGACAGCGTGCGGGGCATCCGGTAAGCTCATTCCAGGGTATGACGGTTGCCGCCGCAGACGACGGTGAGCGCCTGCGGCGTGCCACGAGAAAGGATACCGGATGCACCTGCCCATTCAGGTGATAGTCCTCACGCATTCGACCACCCTTGGCACCACCATCCGCACGATCATAGCGACCGAACCCCCGCTCATCCGCGTGTGTGAGGCGCTGACCGGTGATCACGCACCCACCATCTTCCAGGGACGAGCATGTCGTCCCGTAACAGAGGAGCAATGAACACGCATCCGCGACGCGATGGAATGACCCTCGACGCAGTGACACGGTTACACCAGCAGCGCGATACTATTGTTGCGGCCTGGTATCAGGAATTGATTGCGGTTCAGTTTGTTCCGCAACATGAACCTGTCATACTTCAACATCTGACCGACATCTTTGAGCAGATCATGACTCTGCTCAAGGCACCGGCGTTCGATCCTGCTGCGGCCCGCACCATCGGGGCCATGTTGATTGAAGCCGGGTTTGATCAGCCGGCCAGCCTGGGATGTCTAAGTCAGGTACTGATACAGGACTTGCTGAACGCGATCACCCTCGACGACGCCACCGCGCTTCTGTCACCCCTGCTGGCTTTACAGCGCGCAATCATAGAAGGATTTACCCAGCGGATGCGGTCGCGGGATATGATTGAACAACACGAAGTTTATGCGACGCTCCGTGATGAACAGCAGCAAACCAGGCTGCGCTTGCAGATGTTGCTCCAGCATCTGCCGATTATTTTCCTAACTATCGATAATACCGGCAGCATGACATTCCTGGAGGGAAAACGACTGGCAACGCTGGACATCACTCCCGATCAGTTGGTTGGGCGTTCGATGTATGAGACTGCCCAGACCCTTCCCGATATCCAGACCTACGTTGCCAGGGCACTGCAGGGAGAAGCGCTGACGGCGCTGGTCGAAGTGCTGCATGTTGTTTTTCAGACCTGGTGGCATCCGCTATACAGTGCAGACCATACGGTTACGGGGGTCACCGTTATTGCCCTGGATGTCACTATGCGCATGCGCTTCGAGACGGAACTGACCGAACTGCGCCGGCAACTGCAGCGACACGACAGCGAGTTACTAACACATCAGTCGTTGATCGACACTTCCGAGGCGAATTTGTATGACCTGAGTGACCTGCCGCTGTCATCGGATACCGACTTGCTCACACCAGGCGAACGTGAGGTGTTGCAACTGGTTGTATCGGGAAAGACCAACCAGCAGATTGCCGACATGATCGGTCTGAGTAGACCGGCAGTGACCAAGCGGTTGTCAAAGGTGTTTACCAAACTGGGTGTTGCGACGCGTACCGAGGCAACTGCGCGTGCGCTACAACTGGGACTGGTTGCGCCACCACCACAGGAAGAGGTAGACGAGTGACTACCGGGTGGATTAAAAATGGTAGACAGATGACTACCATGTACGCCAGGAAGCAGGCATAGTAGACCGGTTTCTGCTGCATATATTGGTACCTGCTTGAAATTGATCCTGCTATAAGTTTGGAAGGGGGCAACTAGTATGACCTTACGTACACAAGTTATAACGTTATTGATCACCTTCGGGTTTGCATTGTTCGCTCAACTCATTTTGAGCAACACCACACACGCGCTCGTTCCGAGCGGAATCACTATCAGCGCTATATTGAGACCGATAGTAGTTATTCATACTGGATATCGAACAAAGGTGGAGTATTTTGGCGTGTCAATCGCTCTGTACTTGATAGTCCCTGGCCAAACAACAACTGTTATAAAAGAGATCCAGGTAGCACTCTCTACTATCGCACTACCCCTAATTATCGAGGTGGTGAAGAAGAATGGATACCATGAATATCAAAGTGTACATATGCCTCTTGCTGCTCCTGCTGTCAGCCTGCGCGACCCCTCCTCCGGTTACGGATATCTACCAGGATAATCGGCTCTGTTTTGCTGTAGAATTGCCGGCAGACTGGAGTGCAGACGGCGTGACCGGGGGCTTTGCCTCTTTTTCGCCCGCTAACAACGAGCAATCCTTTCGCATTACCAATGTACATCTGGACGATACACCTACACTGACAGACGCATTGGCAGAGCTTCGGCGTGGACCACTCGGTCATCAGATTGCAGCCGTCAGGGAGATCACGGTAGACCATCATCCGGCGGTGTGGGTGACGGTCGCACCAACCGCCGATTTCACCTTTCTTGCCCTGGTTATCGCCCCTGATTGCGGTGATGGTTCACATGCTCTCTTTATCTCAGCGACGAACGCGAATCAAGCGCAGTTTGCGGCGTTTCTTACCTATGTACAGATACTCTAAACCGATAACAAAACCATGGGCGCAACGCCTAACATAAAGATACTAAAAAGAGTACATATTCACGGTGGTAGACATGTGTCTACCAGGCCAGTAAAAAATATGACCACTATTTGATATTCGAACCAATATAATAGACATATTTTTCTGAAAAAGTAGACAGTTGTACATTGACATAGCTGTTGCGTATGAGTACTATTAGAACAGCATGTGAAAGCGTACGCAGACATTATCACATGCATCGGTAATATGGTCTGGCCAACCTCAAAAGTCCTCCAACTTATTCAAGGAGGAACACAGTGTTACGCAAGAAACTGATGGTGGCTATCACGGGGTTATTCGTAGTGTTGATGTTCGCTGGTTCAGTGTATGCTGAGGGATCCTGGACATCTTTCATAGGGGACGCTCGGGAAGGCTTTTATTCGCGCTGGTGGAATGACAAGAATCTCGATCATGTTAGTACATATGTGCAGTTTACTAACTGCACAGCCGATGTCGAAGTCATTCTGTGGCGCGGTGGTTGGTGGCATACAAACCTCGGGATGAGGCCATTCTCGTGTGTAGGTACTACCGTCGGGCACAACTGGGGTATTCAACCAGCTAATGATTACCGTTTCGAGATTGACAAGATCATTGGTGCTAGTACTGTCTCTGTTCAGACCGTTTATGTGGAGTATTAATACGCGCTGCAAGGTTTAGTCCTGGAGTGGTGAATATCATCCATAGTTCGACATGCCTACGTACCACTACCAGGTTCTTCAGGCGAAAGCGTACTCTGTTACGCTTCGCCTTTTGTGTACATCATAATAGAGGAACGGGCATAGTAAAACAGGATTCACGTACGCAAGTCAGGACTATCAAATCTATGTCTCTTCACTTTACCCAGATTCACTTTCGCTATCGCCGGTCGCGTCGGCCGATTTTTGATGACTTTTCCTGGGAGGTGCCGGCGGGCAGGACGGTGCTGCTTGGGCCGAATGGTGCCGGGAAGTCAACCCTGCTGGCCCTCGGTGCCGATGCGCTCCGCCCGCATCGTGGTGCTGTCCGGTTGCCGTCACTGGCGCATACGCAGAACAGACGACGGGGGAGCCGGGCGGCATACCGCCGCGCCGTGGGCTGGATGCCCCAGCAGATCCGCCCCGTGCCCGGACTGACGATACATGAGCAGGTCGCCTATGCCGGGTGGCTCAAGGGGCTGCCGCGCAGCCAGGCCTGGTCAGCAGCGGCGACCGCTCTTGAGCAGGTGGCTCTGATCGAACTGGCGGGGCGCAAAACGGCAACATTGTCGGGAGGACAACTGCGGCGCGTTGGTCTGGCCCAGGTTCTGATCCACGATCCGCAGATTATTTTGCTGGACGAGCCGACAGCGGGACTGGATCCGGCGCAGCGTTCGCGCTTTCGTGAACTGCTTGTCGCGCTGCCCCCGGATCGCCCGGTGGTGGTCTCAACTCATCAGGTTGATGATCTGTCCGACCTGTTTGATACCGTTGTTGTACTCGATCATGGTCATGTCCGTTTTAGCGGCTCGGTGGCGGCATTTATGGATCTTGCGACACCATCGGCGGGCGAGCGGCGGGCCGAGGCGGCATACGCACAGATTGTTTCGGAGAAAAACTAATGCGACGCTTGACCATGCTGCGTATAAGCCCGCTCATCTGGATCAGCCCCCTTCTGGTATGGCCAGCATGGATGTTTGTTACCAGTATGGCTTCCTTGCAGCTCGATCCCTATCCCCTGACGCTCACAGCAGCAGGGACAGCCGCGCTATTGATTGTTGCGCCAGTCTGCGCTGCCGGCGGAGCCTGGGAAGGGGGACGGCTGCGGCGTGCAGGCTGGTTTACCCTGCCGCATGTGCGTACTCCGCTGACGGTTGCGATCACAGCCCTGCTGCCGACACTGCTGGTCGGATCGCTCATAACCTTCGGCATCATCGGGATTCGGCTGGTCATTGGTGGGGTGCTGCTACCCGATATCCGGATGATCATCACGACCCTGGTCATTCTTACTACCCATACCCTGCTAGGCTTTGCTATTGGTGTCCGTATGCCAGTGGTCGTATCTGTGCCGCTGGTCTTTCTGGTAGATTTTTTTGCCCTGGGATTACCGCTAACACTCGATCCACTCTGGTTGCGGCACCTCACTGGTATCTGGCCATCCTGCTGTCTGATCGGCGCTGATCTGGCTCCGGCGGCACTACTGGGGGCGCTCGTCTTTACAGGCGGATTGGCCGTGACTGCCGGGCTACTGCTACACCCGCATCTAACGGCATTTCGGCTGGCCCTGGCACTGCTGCCCGCCATCATTGGTGCCGGTGCCGGCGTGCAGTTTGTCAGGGGGTTTGGTCCTGACCCGACCATTGCGCGTGATCCCGCCCTGCTGGTTTGTTCAACCGGGCAACCGCGTGTCTGTGTCTGGCCGGAACATCAGCCACGGTTGGAAGAGGTAGCAGCAATCGCCGCGTCGGCTGGCGCGGCCTGGCAGCAGGCTGGCATTGCTGTGCCGGATGAATTTAGCGAAGGTCAGCCGGGGTCGCCAACCGTCCGTGGCTTTGGCTTCAGTATGCGATCCGATCACTATACCATCTTGAACGCACTGGCCTACAGTTTGCTCCCGCCATGGCCCGAGTGCGCGTTTTCGGGTATCAGTCCCTATCTAGGCGCACCCGCCGAAGGGTATGTTCTGGCCTGGCTGAATACCATCGCCGGTATGCCACCAGAGCAACTGGCCGGCCGATTCTCACCCGATCAACTCCAGGTTGTGGCAACGGTGCGTGCGCTGCCACTGGAACGCCAGCAGGCCTGGCTGGAGCGGAATCTGGTGGCGCTGGAACAGTGTAATATTCCGCCGCAACTGGAGCCAGCCCTATGAGTCTCTGGCTGCGCGTTCGGCGTACGCGGATATGCGCACTCACCATCGTCGGAGTGGCCGTCACTCTGTTGCTGACCCGGGGCTGGTCGTTGAAACTACCGAATCTGTTGGGTGGCCCGATGCTGATTATTCCGATTGCCCTGCTGCTCCCCCTGGCCCTGGCCATTGCGGTGGCAGCAGGCCTCACAACCGGCGACCCGGCAGTCGAGGCCGTTGCCAGCCGCCCGCTGCCGTTGCTGGATGCCGGCTATGCCCTGTCCACCGCAGCGCTCATGCTGGTGACCGCTCTGCTGGTACAGCGCATAGTCCCGCTGGAACCGGCACTTGCAGCCGGGCGGAACGCGGTGGGCTACATTGGCCTGACCCTGATCGGGCGACGCATATCCGGTGCGCAGACCGCCGCTATCCTGCCGGTGGCCTTTGCCGTTATTACTGCCCTGATCAGCAGCAGCGAACAGGGCGAGACGCATTTGTGGGCCTGGCATATCGCCACCGCATATGACCGGTTGTCGTGGGGAATTGCCGGAACACTCCTGCTAGCTGGTATGGGGCTGACCCTTATGCCGAACAATGCGGCTATTACTGATCGTTAACATACATATATATATGATACCGCTGGTTTCTGCTCATTCAGCGGCGGATGCGGTGCGTTTTGGGCCTTCTGGTGTCCCAAAAGCCGGGTCACATGCGTCCTGAGCCGATCGGTGAAGCCGTCACCGCCACGCCCCGTGACCGAACGCATCGTCTGGGGAGGAGGGTTCGAGTCATCGGACACGAGGTACGCGGAGGATCCTCCGTCGATCGTTTTGGCCTGCGGCAAAGGAGAAGAACTGCTTCTTTCACCCCAGATTTTCGTCATAGGCGAAAATCTGGGGTGAAAAAGAAAAAACGTACCGCTCTGCCAAAGGCGAAACGCATAGGGTGATGGACGACCGCATACCTCGTGGTATTGAGAAGAAACCAGCAGTATCATATATCTGGAGGATTTTTATGCGTAGCTTCCTTGTATTCCTGCTGATAATCATTGTCGGGCTACCCGCCTGCTATTTCACTGAACGTACACCGGTGGCAGACCCACGGAGTGCAGAGACTTCTTCAGATCAGACGATCATCTCATTTGCAGCCCGGAACAACCAGCGCGAAGTATACCAAACGCTGGCAGAGCGCTTTATGGCAGAACATCAGAATATCCAGGTTGTTATTGTCTCGTTTGATGAGATCTTCGCAACCGCCCTCCAGTCCAACGACCGGGCACCGCTGGAGATGCTACGTCACATTGTCTCCAGCGCTGATACGGCCCCCCTCGATTTCTATGTAACGCCCGCCGCGTATGGCACGAATTTGTTGCATGACCTCCAACCATTTATAGATGCCGACCCCAGCTTCAAACGCGATGATTTCTACCCTGGGGCACTGGAACGCTTTAGCGCCGAGGGTGGGACCTGGGTTTTGCCCCGCTCCTTCTCGTTCCCGATTCTGTACTACAACAAAGAACTGTTTGCGCAGGCCAACCTGCCGGAACCGGCAAGCGACTGGACCTGGGATAATCTGCTGGGTGCCGCCACCCAACTGGCCCGCAAGCGTGGTGATGAGGTGGATATCTATGGCCTTGCGGAGCCGAGCCAGGGACTCCGCCCATTGCTGGCGCTCTTGCAGGAAGAGAAGATCGATCTGACCCGCACACCGGTGGAAGCGTGGCAGTTTGACCAGACTGGCGTGGCAACGGTAATGACCCGTATGCGCACCCTGCTCGCCAGTGGCGCGGTGGGTCTCTCACCGCTCCCGCCGGGTATGTACGACCTGGATACACCACGCTGGCCACAAGACTGGATTATCGGCGGGCGTGTCGGTCTTTGGGCCAGTGATCAGTTCTGGCAGGTACGATACCGATCGGATGGCACGCAGGAGATGGTCACGCTGGACTTTCCGGTGGGCACGGTGCCCTATCCCGCAACGGCGGGCGGCCTGTTTCGGGGAGAGGCCGACGGTTATATTATCAGTGGCGGTACCGCGCATCCCAACGAAGCATGGCAGTGGATCGAATTTCTGTCGCGCCAGCCAATCGATCAGATGCTTTTTCAGGATATCATGGGAGAATCGCACCTGCAGCGTATACCAGTGCGCAAATCACTGGCCGAGGAGACCTCATTTTGGGATCGGCTTGACCCGAATGAGCGCACAACATACGAGCAGGCGCTCCAGACCATGGCCGACGCAACAACTATCCCCACTTTTAGCGCCCACGCGCTAAGTGCAACTTTTAACAGCCTGTATACCGCCCTGCTCAATCTGGTGGCGGACGAGACCAGCAATATCGATGGCGAACTGGCACGAGCGCAGACAGAACTTCAGAAGTGGCTGGCCCAGAAGGGACGTGAACCGGAACCGAACCTGCAGCCGATCGTCGTCGCTACACCACCCATTGAAGAACTGCTGCGTGATGGAACCCTGGTGCGGTTTGGCGTGCCGACGGCGCAGATGGGGCAGATGCGCCGGCTGGTGCAGACATTTCAGGAGCAGCACCCGGATATCATGGTGCAGATTGTGCCCCTCGACACACATGCC